>JFJP01037341.1_pt1 | contig 31678 bp, 19 predicted proteins | sample 431651 | NCBI WGS metagenome assembly JFJP01 (sample SAMN02602958, study PRJNA72255) | Microbial mat metagenome, whole genome shotgun sequencing project. | biome: fresh water; feature: sink hole; material: water; isolation source: purple microbial (photo- and chemosynthetic) mats found in... | reverse complement strand
ACGCAAAGGAATTATCTTAAATGATAGTGACTCTGCGTTTTTTTTATTTCTGCATGTTTTGAACTACAGCTGAGGCACGGATTACAACCGAGCAGTGGCACGGATTGCAAATCCGCGCCAGCGATACCTGACTATTTCCTTTGTGAGCTCAGCGAAGCCAAATCCGCTCCAGAAAAGTATTTGTCTTAGGTAGTTTTAAAGATATGGGAAGCCACGAAGTGGCTGAATATGAATAACCCCCGGTGAAACCGGGGGTGAGACTGCTATAAGATATTTCAGCTCTGAAGGAGCTGAATATTATATTAAGCCCCTTCAGGGCTTTAAGTCATTGGGTTGTTGTACCCCCGGTTTCACCGGGGGTTATTCATATATGGCTCTTTCAGAGCCCAGTGAAAAAATGGAGAAAACGTTTTCCCGGACGCCCTTTTTCTTTGGTTCGTTTCTTTTTGGGCGAGCAAAAAGAAATGAACAGAATATATGAATAAAAAAAGCCGTTTTGATACGGCTTTTATTATTTTACAGAGTCTGTTTCACCTCGAATTCCTGATACCCTTCAACGACATCTCCGATTTTTATATCATTGAAATTATGAATGTTAAGTCCGCATTCATAACCTCCGACAACCTCTTTCACATCATCTTTGAATCGTTTGAGTGATCCTAGTTCTCCGGTGTATATTACTATACCATCGCGGATTATCCTTACCCTGGTATTTCTTGTAATTTTGCCTTCTTTTACATAGCAGCCTGCAACTGTACCAACTTTGGTAACCTTAAATACTTCCCGTATTTCAAGAGTCGCTACGATTTCTTCTCTCATTTCAGGCATTAGCATACCCTCCATTGCAGATCTGATCTCTTCAATCGCATTGTAGATAATTGAATAGAGCCTTACATCGATTTCCTCCTTCTCGGCAAGTTTCCTTGCACTCAGTGAAGGTCTTACCTGGAAGCCTACAATAATCGCGTTTGATGCAGCCGCCAGAAGAATATCTGACTCAGATATCTGTCCAACAGCCTTATGTATAATGTTAAGCTGTATTTTCGGCGTTGAAAGTTTTATCAGCGAATCGCTCAGCGCTTCAACTGAACCGTCAACATCACCCTTAACAATAATATTAAGTTCCTGGAAGTTGCCGATTGCAATTCTTCTTCCGATCTCGTCAAGAGTAATATGTTTCTGAGTACGCAGTCCTTGTTCCCTCTGGAGCTGGGCTCTTTTTGTAGCAATATCTTTAGCTTCCCTGTCACTCTCCATTACGTTGAACTTGTCACCAGCCTGTGGAGCACCGTTAAGTCCAAGAATAAGGGTTGGAGTTGCAGGCCCAACTTCTTCTACCTTATGCCCGCGCTCGTTGTACATTGCTTTTATGTGTCCGAAACAACTTCCAGCAAGCATTATATCGCCGATCCTCAATGTTCCGGCCTTTACAAGTACAGTTGCAGTAAATCCTCTTCCTTTGTCGAGTGATGATTCAATAACAGTTCCGATTGCAGGTTTGTCTGGATTTGCTTTAAGATCAAGCATTTCAGCTTCTAGCAGAACCTTGTCAAGAAGAACATCTATATTAAGTCCGCTCTTTGCTGAGATTTCCTGCGACTGATATTTCCCGCCCCAGTCTTCAACAAGATAGTTCATATTTGCAAGCGCCTCTTTGATTTTCTCAGGGTTGGCAGATTGCTTATCAATTTTATTAATCGCAAATATTATTGGAACACCTGCAGCAGATGCATGGTTGATAGCTTCAGTTGTCTGAGGCATAACTCCATCGTCGGCAGCTACTACGATAATTGCAATATCTGTGATCTGGGCGCCGCGGGCACGCATGGCTGTAAAAGCCTCATGACCCGGTGTATCAAGGAATGTTATCTGACGACCATCGGCAAGTATAACTCCATATGCACCAATATGCTGGGTAATACCTCCTGCTTCACCTGCTATAACGTTTGTGTTACGGATATAATCGAGCAATTTTGTTTTTCCATGGTCAACGTGTCCCATTACAGTAACTATCGGAGGTCTTGGTTTGAGATCTTCCTCCTCATCCTCCTCTTCTTTAACAGCTTCCTGCAATTCAGCACTCACAAATTCAACTTTGAAACCAAACTCGTCAGCCAGGACAGCCATTGTTTCAGCATCGAGACGCTGATTTATTGAAACAAACAATCCAAGATTCATACAGGTGGAGATGATCTCTGTAACTGCGATGTTCATCATTGAGGCCAGTTCATTCACCGAAACAAATTCCGTAACCTTTAGAATGTTCTTTTCGTGTTCGAGCTTATCGGCGACCTCCTGATGTTTCTGGCTGATTGCCTCTCTCTTTTCCCTTCTGTATCTTGATCCTTTTGATTTACCTTTTGTAGTTAGCCTTGCAAGGGTCTCCTTAATCTGTTTTGAAACCTCTTCCTCATTAACTTCTGCTCTTACAGGTCTCTTTTTGATAACCTTTTTTGCTCCGGGCTTCTCTTTGGACTTATCTGTGATTACAGGCTTAACAACTGGTGCATCCTCTTTTTCCTTAAGGATTCTTTTTCTTCTTTTCTTCCTTCTGAAGTCGGAGTCTCCGCCGGGCCTTACTGGCTGGAATGGAGCAGATTTCTTTTTTTCTTCAACCGGAAGATCAATTTTGCCAACGACCCGTGGTCCTGCAAGTTTTTTGAAATCTGTTTTATAAAGTGCAATAATATCCTCTTCCGGCAGAATTACCTCCTCAATAATTGCCTCCGGAATTATCCTGATCTCTTCGGGTTCAGGGATTTCTTTTGCGATAACTGCCGGTTCTTCTTTAACCGGAGGTTTAGTATCAGCTTTTCTTGCTACTTCCTTTACTTTCTCTTTTCCTGCCGGAAGCTCTTTTGCTTTCTCTTTAGCTTTCTCTTTTGGTTCTTCTTTTTTTGATGGCTTTGTATCTCTTGAAATTGTATCAAGATCGATTTTCCCTACAATATGAAGATCAATATTTGATTTTACTTTTTCCGGATCGACTTTAATTGTTTCCGAAGGTTTTTCTTTCGGAGGTGCAGCTTTTTTCTTTTCTGCTGTTTCTGTTACTTCTTTTACAGCTGCGGGTTCTTTTACAGGTTCCTCTTTTTGCGGAGCAGGTTTTTCGACTTTGGGTTTTAATGTTTTTTCAAGGTCTATCTTTCCAACGAGTTTAATATCAGGTTTTTTGATCTCTGTCTTAATATCAACAGTAGATTTAATACCTGAGGAATCGGTTACGAGAATATCTGCATCCTTTTCGCCCTCTTCAGTTTCAGACTTTTCAGAAAAATCATCTATTGAAACAGATTCTTTTTTCCTGTGAAGGTCCTTCAGAATAAGTTTTTCAGATTCTTTCTTTACACTGCTATCCGAGCTATATTCTTTTACAAGCAAAATGTATGCCTCATGTGGAATTTTTGTGTTTGGGTTTGGATCAAGTTCGAACCCTTTTTTGTGAAGATATTCCACAATAGTGGATATTCCCACATTAAATTCACGGGCCGCTTTGCTTAATCTTGTAACCTTAATATCCTCTGTCATAAATATGCCTTGCCTTTATTAAAACTTCCGAAAAACCTGATAAATTATTTATTTTCTTTATTCGAATTCAGCTCTGAGGATATTAACTACTTCCTTAACAGTCTCCTCTTCAAGGTCAGTTCTCTTTACAAGATCACTAATTGATAGATTCAGTACACTTCTGGCAGTATCGCATCCGATCGCTTTAAGTTCTTCGATGATCCAGTCTTCAATCTCATCTCCAAATTCTTCGAGATTAACATCTTCTTCGTCTTCTCCTCCCGGCTCCCTGTAAACATCTATTTCATAACCTGTAAGCTGGCTTGCCAGTTTTATATTTAGTCCGCCCTTCCCGATTGCAAGAGAGACTTCATTGGGCTTAAGATATATATTTGCGCGCTTGGTCTCCTCGTCGATTTTGATTGTTGTAATTTTTGCAGGACTAAGAGCTCTCTGGATGAAAAGCTGGTTATTTGAGGTGAAGTTGATAACATCGATATTTTCATTGCGAAGCTCTCTTACTATTCCATGAATTCTGGAACCTTTCATACCAACACATGCTCCAACCGGATCAATTCTTTCGTCGTAAGATTCAACAGCAACCTTAGCACGCTCGCCTGGCACCCTGACAATCTTTTTGATTGTAATAAGTCCATCAAAAATTTCAGGAACCTCGAGTTCAAAAAGTCTTTCGAGGAATACCGGAGATGTACGACTCAGGATGATGAAAGGGGTATTATTACGCATTTCAACTTTTATCACAACAGCCCTGATCGAATCTCCTTTGCGGAAATGATCTGACGGGATCTGCTCGCTTTTTGGCAGAATAAGCTCATTACTGTCATCATCAAGAACAAGTATCTCTCTCTTCCATACCTGGTAAACTTCACCGGTAACAATTTCACCGATTCTGTCCTTGTACTTAATGTAAATATTGTTCTTCTCAAGATCAAGAATTCTTGCCGTGAGATTCTGCCTGAGAGAAAGAATAGCTCTTCTTCCGAAATCAAGAAACTTCACCTCATCCGAAACCTCTTCACCGACTTCATAATCAGTATCAATCTCTTTGGCTTTTGAAAGAGGGATCTGCATAACAGGATCTGTTAACTCATCATCCTCAACGACAACCCTGTTTCTCCATATTTCGAAATCACCTTTGTCGATATTTACAATAATGTCAAAATTATCGGCTGAACCGTATTTTTTAGCAAGCATGCTCCTGAATACATCCTCAAGAACGCTCATCATCGTTGGGCGGTCGATATTTTTCAGTTCCTTAAACTCAGAAAAGGTGTCGATTAAACTAACATTTTCCATCTGGTGTAAACCTCTTTTATTACTTAATTATTAAAATAACTCGTGTTGACTTAACCTGTTCAAAATTGAACGATAAGTCTTTAATCTCTTTTGTTTTCCCCTTGGCTTTAACTTCTGTCTCCAGATCGAATCCGCCTGAGGTGATGTTCTTAAGCTTTCCGGTATATTTTACTCCGTCATTATCTACTACCTCAACTTTTCTGCCTTCGTTTTTATAGTACTGCTGTATAACACTAAAAGGCAGATCAAGACCGGGTGATGAGACCTGTAATTCAAAATCCTCTTTTTCGCGGTCGAGACTATTTTCAATATGACGATGCAGTGCAGCACACTCATCAATCGTTATGCTCTCTTTCTTGTCAGCAAGAACGGTAATCCTGTTTGCACTGCTCACCTTTACAGCAACAAGAAAGAGGTCAGTCCCTTTCATGAACTCCTCTGAAATTACCTGTATAGTCTCTTTTTCAATCATATAATAAAAACCGGGAACAAAATAGGGGACTCTGGTCCCCTTATACTCAATGCGCCTCAATTCGGATGCAAAGGTACATATTTATATTAATTCACCAAAAAAATCAGCATTAATGTTGAAGTATTATGCTTGTGGTTCAAAGATGTAGCAGCAGATATTACAAAGATTACGATATTTGCAATTATTTTATCCGGCCTTTAATTACTCACAGATTCTATAATTCTTTTTGTGAAGAAGGAAGAAATTTTCAATAATGTTGATTATGAGATTCTGAGGGACTGTACTTTATGTCCAAGGGAATGTCATGCAAACAGGTTTGAAGGAAGCACCGGATACTGTAAAGCAGATGCCGGATTAAATATTGCATCTGTTTGTATTCACCGTGGCGAGGAACCTGTAATTAGCGGAAGGAAGGGGATCTGCAATATATTTTTCAGCGGATGTAATCTGAGATGTATCTATTGTCAGAATCACGAAATCAGCAGGCCATGTAACAAAACCAGACAGTCCTCCCAGGGATTGTCAGAGACATTCGATAAGATTATTTCTATCCTGTCAACCGGGGTAAAGTCTGTTGGTTTCGTCTCCCCGTCACATATGGTGCCGCAGGTTAAACAAATAATTAAAGAATTAAATTCGCGCGGCTTTAATCCTGTAATAGTCTATAATACAAACGGTTACGAGAAGACAGAAACCATAAGGAGTCTTTCAGGACTTGTAGATGTATATCTTCCTGATTATAAGTATGCATCACCTGAACTGGCAGGTGATTATTCAGATGCCCCCGATTATCCTTTAGTTGCTATTAAGGCTTTAAAGGAGATGTATTACCAGAAAGGTTCGGTATTAAGGACTGATGAGGAAGGAAATGCTGAAAACGGGCTGCTCATTCGTCATCTGGTGCTGCCTGGCAATACGGAAGAAAGCAAAAAGGTACTCAGGTCAATTGCAGAAGAGTTGTCTCCCGGAGTTCATGTATCACTAATGTCCCAATATCACCCTGTTGATGGTGTGAAAAATCATTCTGAATTTAACAGGGCATTATACAGGAAAGAATATGATTCCGTTGTGTTTGAGATGGAGCAGCTGGGTTTCAGAAATGGCTGGTTGCAGTCAATGGATAGTAATCAGAATTACTGTCCCGATTTCAGCAGGGAAAATCCGTTTGAATAACCGATTCAATTATAGTTTTGTTCTTTTCCCTTTTAGTGAAGTCCTGTAAAATACTCCCTCTTTATAGATCAGCATTTCGGGATTTTTGCTGTACATAATGCCTGTATCAACTCCGATTAACTTGCTGTTGTAAAATGATGTTATACATGGTATTACAGTATGTCCGACGATGATGTGTTTTTTGTCATAAAAATCCAAAATTGAATCTAATCTTGACTCTCCGAAATCAGTGCCGCTGAAATACCCCCTGTACCACACCGGTCCGGAATCTGTAAAGAGAAATGGCAGATCTATATTTGCGCTAACTGAATCTAAGACTCTACCCATTAAATAATCTCCGAAAAGCCGGTTTACCTTTTTTATTTCCATTTTTCTATTGACCATTTCAGGTGAGATTCCGGCATGGACGAATAAAATGTCATTAATTGAAACCATTACAGGTTTCGAACGTAACCACCTTCCAAGTATTGTTGATGATGAATAAAGATCACTGTGGTTGATCCCTGAAAGCACTTCTATTTTTTTGTATTTTTCATTAATATAATCGAGCTCATTATCGATAACCATCATTTCGTGGTTCCCAATTAAAAAATGTACCTCACCTCCTGCATCTTCAGCCTGTTTTTCGAGTCCGAATAGATGCCAGAGTACCTCGGTAACTTTATCGCCTCTGTCAAATACATCACCGGTAATTATTAGATGGCCTTCTCCGAAACTCCACTTTAACTCTTTATCAATTATGCCCGTCGATTTCAAAAGCTCGATATAGGTTTTATACTCTCCATGTATATCACCAATTATTCCTATACTGTCAATGTTATTGTATCTCTGAGCAAAGTTTTGTTTTGAATTTTTACTTGCAATAAGGTCTTTGAAACTAAAAGTCAGGTGAAACTTTTTCTGCAATTCTGCATAGTTTCCAGAGCTTACATACATTTTATGCAATATATTGTTTTTTACCCAAAAAGCTTTTAGACTATCGTTCTGGTAATAAATATAAGGACCATCGCTGACATATGAATTGTCTTCTGCCCCGGTTTTGTCCTGCGCAAAGGATATTGAATTGGAAAACAAAAATATAATAAGGTACAGGAGTTTGCTTCTCATTTTAGTATTTTAAATTTCCCTATTGTAGATCTTTCTGGATGTTACGAAAATATTAATTTTTTAGTAATCCTTATCTGATATTAGAACAAAGGTTAATCGGATTTGTTTATTTGCATTAAACCTATTTTGATTTTCAGAGATGCTAATTAATTTTATTAAATATTTTTATTGCTTAATAATGAATCTGATTCTGAAATTTAGCCTTAGAAACAAGCTTTTTAAATATTTGGTCTCCTTTGTCTTATTAACAGGAATTCAAGAGGCTATTTATGCAGACAAGATTGATAGCCTTTTCAAATCTGATGAGGTTTTTACACTGGAACTGAGGGCAGATTTCTCTTCAATACAGAGAGGGCGTACAGATAGTTCTGAATACTTCAGCGGAAAACTTATCTATGGTTCTGGAACCAGCGAAGTAACACTTGATGTTAAGATAAGGGCAAGAGGAAATTTCCGCCGTAATCCTGCCAATTGCAGTTTCCCTCCATTAATGGTGAATTTTAAGAAAAGCGAGGTAGACAATACTCTGTTTGATAATCAGGATAAGCTTAAACTTGTTACTCCGTGCCAACAGGAAGAAGATGTTGTTCAGGAATACCTTATTTACAAACTTTATAATATTGTAACAGACCTGAGTCTGAGGGTCCGCCTGGTTAAAATTCTCTACTTCGATACTGGCTCCGGGAAAACTCTTTTTAATAAATACAGTTTTTTTATTGAAGATCTTGACCGGTTTGCAGAGAGGACTGATTCATTCGACAAAAGAAAATTCTTTACCCCTTTTGATCTGGACCGGGATAGCTACATAAAAATGACATTATTTCAGTACATGGTTGGAAATAAAGACTGGTTCGTAACTTCAGGCCATAACATTAATATTATGCAGCCCAATGATAGTACGAAATTGCCATTTGCGGTTCCGTATGATTTTGACTTTGCCCAGTTTGTTGATGCTCACTATTCTAAGCCAAAGGGAGTGCCGGATGAGAACCTGAGTAAGCGAAAAGTCTTTCGTGGAATATGTTTAACAACAGAGGAATATAAAAAGGCTTTCGATTTTTTTAATTCACTTAAGCCATCATTTAAGGAACTTGTTAAAGGAAAGAAGTATATATCGTACGACACAAGGAATACCAGCCTTGAGCATATCGGATATTTTTTTAATGTTATAAATGACAATGAGCTTGTTAAAACAGAAATACTTGATATGTGCGAGACACGGAAGCTATACAACCTGCCTGATAATTAGGTTTTTTTATTTGCCCCCAACCCCCCTAAAGGGGGGCTAATTCAGAGAGTTATTGCAAGGTGTTGACAAAGAGTATGTTATGGCGAATAATTATAATTTGTTTTGAAATTAATAAGACGAAACTGATGATTAAGTCCGAATTAACCCCCCTTTAGGGTGGCAGGGGGGCAATCAAGTACAGAATTAGATAGGCAGGTGGGCTAGACTAGAAGTTAAAGGGAGCAAAACCTACATAAACTTCTCCCTCTTCTGCAGGTTAAAAAGTGCAGCAAGCAGAAACAGGACAGATCCTGTTATTAATATTATCCTGTTTTTAAGGGTTATGATGGCCCATGTTGTTTCATTTACATCCCATGCAGGATCAAACGGATTCAGAAATACATTCCACTGACTTTTTTGCAATGGTTCCTGAAGAATCATAAAGAGTATGCCGAAGATTATCATTAGCACTGCAGTCCCGTTACCGTTTCTTACAACAGTTGATAACATGAATGCCATCATTCCCAGAAAAAGAACTGGGGCCATAACCTGTGTTGTTACAGTGAATACCCTGAATTTAACAATAAGAACTGATGAAAGGAATGTAAAAACCAGCATTATAAGAAGAGTAATTACAAATACCAGGACAATTCTTACAAGCCATACCTTATAGCGGTAGTTGGGAATTCCGAAAAGGATTTCAATTGTACGTGCGTCCTGGTCATTCTGTATGCCAAAGGCTGTCGGATAAAAAACCAGAAGGAGGCCAGAGAAAAGAAATACGCCATAGAGATCTCCCATATTGGATACATCCTGATCGAAAACATATATAACAGACAATCCAAGATAAAACAATACTGAACCTGCCAGAAACCATATGAACCTGTTTGCAAATATTATCCGCAGATTATAGAGGATCATTTTATAGATAAGAATCCAGAGGTTATATAAGCTTTTTGTTTTCATTTTTTCACAGTTTCATTATTAGCTGATCCCTCATAATCTTTTCTTCTAAGCAGCCACAGATAAGCATCTTCCAGGTTCGGGCTTGCATTGAGAGCTCCTTCCCAGGGGGAAAATTCGGAAATTACCCTTACTCTGATGTTATCGCCTTCTGACATGTGATGAACAACCAGGTTTTCTTTAACAAAGTCGTTAAAATCTTTTGAAGGAATACTGAATTGCCAGACATGCCCCTCCGCTTCTTTTGTCATGTCGATAGGTTTCCCGAAATACCTCAGCTTGCCTTTATTAAGAACTGCAACCTGGTTGCAGGAACTTGAGATATCTTCAATAATATGAGTGGAAAATATTACAACACGTTCGCGGCTTAATTCAACCAGCAGGTTCCTGAACCTTATACGTTCCCTGGGATCAAGTCCTGCCGTAGGCTCATCAACAACAAGAATCCTGGGCAGATGCAGAAGGATCTGAGCTATACCCATCCTCTGCTTCATTCCTCCCGAATATGATCCTATCTTTTCATTTCTCCGCTCTTCCATGTGGACAGCCTTAAGAACATAAGTTACTCTCTCTTCCCTGGTTTCCGCATCAATAATATTCTTCAGCATCGCCTGATAATGGAGATAATCACTTGCTGTCATGTTTTCATAACTGCCAAATTCCTGAGGAAGGTAACCGATAAGACCCTGTAGTTCCTCTCTCATTTTCTGAGTGTCAAGTCCGTTTATCCATACTTTGCCATAGCTCTGTTCAAGAATGCCGCATATTATTCTCATTAGTGTTGTTTTTCCTGCACCGTTCGGACCAAGCAATCCAAACATACCGTTCCCTATGTTAAGCGAAACACAGCTAAGGGCTTTGAATGGTTTCTTTTTCTTTCCGATAAGAGGTACCGCTGCAACCAGCTTGTATATGGCTTTTCTCAGTCCCTTGAATCTTCCTTCGAGCCTGTAAATATCTATATTCTCGCGTGTGAGTTTTTGTCCTGTTTTATAAATGAAAAGCCCTGAGAACCAAATGAAACCAAGGATAAGAACCACTACTATATTTTCCCATCTGAGTTGAAACCATACCAGATTAAGTAACGGGATTATCCAGAAAACAATAAAATCAAATGTGCCTGAAATTCTTTTCAGCCAGCTCTTTCCTGAACGCGAAATAATCAATGTAATGTACTCTCTCAATTGTGTCCATATTGCAGAAAGGAAGAACCATGATGATATGCTGAAAACAAAAATCCAGAATCCTTTATCAAGATAGAAATAGGTAAAATAGATTATAAATGCCAGAAGGGGTATCTGCCACATTATCTGACTTAGATCCTTCAGAGAAGTAATCTCTTTTTCCAGACCGAGTCGATTTCTGATTTTTGCACCCGCTTTCCATTCTCTGGCCCATCTGTTCTCCCTTTCATAAATCTTAACAAGGCTCTGGACGTAAATATTTATATTTTCATCGGTCGAGATTACTGTTTCTCTGGCCTTCCTGAGGCTGTTCATAAGAAACCAGGTACCTGCAGGAACTAGTATCAGAGACACGATAGTTGTAATGAGCTTCCAGAGAAACTTATCAATATAGGTGTAAATGAGAAATACCATTAATCCAAAAAGCAGTAGTTGTGAGATTTTGTTTTTCAGGCTTCTGGAGTTAAACCATTTCAATGCATTTTCAAGTCCTGTATAGAAAGTAGGAATAAATACCAGCGTAAGCAGGGTACTTAAAGTAAGCCCCCCAATAACAGTTATTGCAAAAGCTGCACCTATTGTTGAAACATATTCAGCCTGTCCCATTGCCAGAGGAACCATAGCCACTACAGTTGTTGAGGCTGTGATTAATATCGGACGAATCCTGGCTACACCGGCAGTCATCAAAGCTCTCTGAACCCGGTTACCCCTTTTTCTCAGAATATTCGTGTAATCAATAAGAATAATTCCATTATTTACTACAATTCCAAGAAGAATAAGGAATCCCATTAATGTGTTGGCATTTAATAGCGAATTGCCTGTAAGAATTAATGCAATCAGAGAACCAAGTGCCGCAAGTGGAATACTGAACATTAGTACCACCGGTGTTGCAAGCGATTCAAATACTGCGGCAAGTATCATAAAGATCAGCAGGAAAGCAACTCCAATAAGATAATAAAAATCTTTAAGCTGGTCTTCCTCATGAACTACCTCAACTGCAATCCCCGGTGGAATATTAATCCCGGCTACAACAGATTCAATTTCCTGTCTGGCACCTTCAAGCAGATCCTTTGAATTTTTAATCTCTTCACTGAAATTGTAAGTCACTGTAACACGTTTCTCCTGATTTTCCCTGTGAATATTGCCCATTCCCGAAGAGAAAACAATATCAGAAAGTTCCTCCATCTCCATAATTGATCCGCTGCTGCCGCTTACTTCAAGATGTTTCAGGTCATCAATTGTTTTATCTTTAACCACATTTTCAACACCATTTTCATCAGCATATTTTATCATTATGTCATAACTTTCAGTCCCCTGCCTGAAAGTTGCTCCTGAAGAGTATTCCCTTCCGAATGTTGACAGAGCTGATGATATATTGTTCAGTGTGAAATTATTACGGCCAATATAGTCCATGTTGAACAGCAGTTGGACTTCAGGTTTATTATCCTGAACATTTATATTCGAACTGTTAATAGTTGAAAGATCATCGACATAAGATTTAATATCATCAGCCAGATTCTTCATCTGTTCAAAATTCTGGCCTTTAATTATTACGCTCTCTTTCGCGGATCCGATACCAAGCATGTTCATAAAATCTGAACCCGGATTATATGTGTCTCCTCCTCCTCCTCCGCCACTTGTAAAACCTCCTCCGGAGGATAATTCATCCATTGTAACTTCAGCAGCTGAAATATTCTTCGTTTTTTCTGAAATATCATTTTTTATTTCCGGTAGAGAGCGTTTGCTCTTCAAATCCCAGTCTTCAGGCAGATTTATTGTAACTGTAGCCTTATCCTCTTCAATCCGACTAACTATATCCTCTTTCTCAGGAAGAGATGCGAGTCGTGATTCAATCTCAGCCACCACTGCATCTGTCTTTTCAAGAGTTGATCCTCCGGGCATTGTAACAGATAGACGGAAATTTGGTGTCTGGACCTCCTGTGTGGACGTTATACTCAGAGTCAAACTTATTAAAAGTGCCGCGAAAAAGATAGCGAGAGTACCAATAATGGTAGAGGCAGGATTTCTCATACTTGCTTTTAAAACCAGATGATAGCCTTGTATAAGCCTGTCGTGAATTGACAGTTTTTTAAATATCTGCGATTCTGTTTTCTCTGATCTGGTAAGCAGAAAGTAAGTTGCCATAGGGATAAACAGAAGTGCTACAGATAATGAAATAGCAAGGGTTGAAATAATTGAGACCCCTATGTTTTTACCCATAATATTTACCAGAAAATTATTTGAAAATATAAAAGGAAGGAACACAATTATTGTTGTGAGAGTTGAAGCAAATATTGATCTCCAGACTTCGGTAGTCCCTTGTTTAACAGCAGTTTCAGGATCTTTGCCCTGCCCTGCAAGCCTGTATATATTCTCAAGTACTACCACCGAATTATCCACAAGCATTCCGATTGCAAGTGCCATCCCAACAAGGGTGAGGCTGTTTATCGAAATATTAAAAGCATAGAAAAAGTTAAAGGCTGCATATACCGAAACCGGAAGTGAAACAGCAATTATTGCAACAAGTCTGATATTCCTTAGAAAGAACCACAATATCATTATTGCAAGTATGCCCCCTGTTATTGCCAGATTGATAATCTCGTTAATGTTCTTCTCCATTATTTCGGCACTGTTGTTCTGGACAACAATTTCAACACCTGATGATGTAAGTGTTTTATTAAGTTTTGCAACTTCATCAATGGCTGAATGTGAAAGATTTATAAGGTTTGCCTGATTATCGTTGACTAGTGTAATTGTTACTGCATCGAGACCGTTTACACGGCTATAAGAACTTTGCTCCTTCACTCCGAAAAAGATCTCAGCCACATCCCGTAGCAGAACAGGCCCGCTTGTCTTTACTATGATGTTACCAATATCTTTTACATCGGTATATTCTGAAGTTACATTTACAAAGAATTCATTATTTCCGTCAACAACTTTTCCAACGAATGTTTTATTAGCATTGTTATTGTTAAGAAGTGTCCTTATCTGATTTATTGAAATGCCATTAGCCTTACATGCTTTTTCATTCAGCCTTATCTCAATAGAGTTCTCTTTGCCGCCATAAACCTGCACACCGGCAATACCGTCAATATTTTCAAACTGGGGCTTAATATCCCTGTCGGCAATATCTCTGATCCTGTCTATTCCTCCTTCTCCTCTTACCTGAAGCTCCATGAACTGATTTGTAAGCTGTTCCAGGTCTATTTTAATAACGTTTATAATGAACTCGGCAGGTATTGAGGTCTTTACGATATCAATTTTCTCCTGAAGCTTGAGGTTTGCATACTTAAGGTCAGCATTCTGATTATAATAAATCATAATTGTACCATACCTCGAGGAAATATTTGACTCAATCTTTTCAATTCCTTCAAGTGTTCCAATTGCACCCTCAATCGGAACAATAGCCTGGGCCTCAATATAGGCAGGATCCATTTCAAGAGGAGTGCCAACCTGAACAATGAGTGTCGGCAGCTGCGCGTTCGGGAACAATTCAACAGAAAGCCTTTTATAGGAAACATAGCCAAGCATCGTAAGCCCTATGAAGAGCATACTGATCAGAATTCTTCTTTTTAAAATAAAGTCCATTTTAGGTCTTTTATGAAAATTAAGTGGCTATGCTGTTAAATTTTTTTCACCTGTCAGCCGTTTGCTTATACTATCAAAAACCCAGTAAACGCATGGAATAACAACAAGAGTTAAAAGGGTTGAAGATACCATCCCTCCGATTACCGCAAGTGCCATAGGGGCCCTGAGACTTGCACTATCACCTATACCAATTGTGAGTGGGAGAAGTGCAAGAATTGTCGTGAGGCTTGTCATAAGGATCGGTCTTATTCTCTGCGACCCGGCAAGAACAATTGCCTCCATCTTATTTAACCCGGTTTCGCGAAGCTGATTTATCCTGTCAATAAGCAGGATAGCATTATTCACTGCAATTCCTCCAAGCATAATTATTCCAATATAAGCCATCATGTTCATCGTTTTTCCAAGGAAGAAGAATGTCAGCACCGTTCCTACACCCGCCAGAGGAATTGTGAGCATGATTACAAAAGGCTGGATTATTGACTCGAACTGGGCAGCAAGTACCATGAATACAAGGACCAGCGACAGTATAAGTGCAAATGAGAGATTCGACATCGATTCCTTGCGCTTGAGTTCCTCACCTGTGAATGTCATCTTATAATCGACCGGTAATGCAACTTCTTTCAGTGAGTTTTCTGAACTTTTAATTACTTTATCGAATGCTGATTTGGCATTTACGTTTGCATAGATATAACAGGTTCGTGCCTGATTCCTTCTTGTTATTTCTCTCGGGCTGACAATTGTTTTTACCTCAGCTAATTCGCTAAGAGGCACTTTTACACTGCCTGCAGTAATCAGAAGATCGTTTAGCTGGTGAAGAGAAAGGTCTCCAAGTTTTATTGTGATGTCTTTCATCTCACCCTCTTTCTCAAAACTGCCTGCAGCAGAGCCTGATAAGTAGCTTTTTATCTGGTTAATTATACTCTCTACAGTTACATTATAATAACTTGTTTTAAAGCGGTCAATTGCGACCTCAACCTCAGGACTGCCTTCATCGAGCGATGTTGTAATATTATAAAGATCCGGATTTTCTGCAAGGATGGCTTTCGATTTATTTACTATCCTTTCAAGTTCGCTGTATTCATCCCCCGAGATCTCGAGAGAGAAAGGCGCCTCTGTAGTTCCCAGAGACGACTGTAGCGCAGTCTCCTCACGTGTAAAACTGACCTCCATCTCAGGAATCGTTTTCAGGTAATTGCCAATAAGTGAAATTGCTTCTTCAGTTCTTGAAGCATAATCTTCTGTAAGAATTACTTTCATCGATGCAGTATTTTCCCCTTTTGCAGCATTGGTCTGACTCAGTGAAGAATTATTATCTGCACCAGCCTGGCAATAAATCATTTTAACCTTATCCTTAAGAAGTTCCCGTATTATATTTTCTGATTTGACTGCAGTACTTTCCGTGCGCAAAAGATTTGTTCCTTCAGGCAGTTTAATGTCTACCGTGAACTCTGCCGATTCCGATTTAGGCATAAATTCACTTCCAAGTCTTGGGATTATGAATCCGCATGCAACCATCAATACAAGTGATAATATAATCACAAGCTTCCTGTTTTGAACTGTCTTTTCAAGAAAGCCCGGGTACCATTTGAATGTCAGCGAAGGGTTCGTATCAACCTTTTTCTTTTTATCGGTGAAGAGTGTTGATACGAGCATCGGAATAACGAGCATTGCAACAACCAGTGAGGATATCAGGGCGAAAGCTACTGTCCATGCCTGATCCTTAAACATCTCACCCGATGCTCCATGTAGGTAAACAATAGGAAGAAATACAACTATTGTCGTAATAGTTGATGCTGCAATAGCTCCGCCAACTTCACCTGTTCCCTGTACGACCGCCTCCTTTAATGGCAAACCCTCTTCCCTGAGCCTGGTAATATTCTCAAGAACAACGATGGCATTATCGACAAGCATGCCTGCTCCCAGGGCTAGTCCGCCGAGTGTCATTATGTTGAGTGTGAGGTGGTTGAAGTACATAAGATTGAATGTCGCAATTATAGATACAGGAATTGCGACACTTATTACAAGTGTAGTTCCAATTCTCCTCAAAAAAATATACAGAATAAATACTGCCAGAAGAATACCCACAATAAGGGTATTTTTGACTTCTCCGATAGCACTGTTAATGTAGGCCCCCTGGTCCTGAACCCTTATAAATTCATACCCGGGTAAGGCTTTTTCAAGATCAGTTATAGCTGCTTCGAGACTCTTTACAGCATCTACTGTATTGAATTTAGGCTCTTTATATATTGAAAGTCCGATACATCTTTCGCCGTTAATTGTAACAATATTTTGAGGATCTTTATTGGCAAATTTAATAGTGGCAATGTCTCTCAGGTATACAGGGACTCTTCCTGAAACAGTTCCTGCTGATGAACCCTGGGTGGCAGTTGTTCCTGTAGCTGCAACAGATTTAAACCCTACCACAATATTTTGAAGATCATCTATATCCTTAAGTACGCTTACCCCTTTTACAACATATTTAAGGCCCATATCAACTATTGACCCTCCCGAAACATTCCGGTTGTAATTATTTATCTGGGCTGCAATTGCATCGGATGTTAGACCGAATGATTCCAGAATATACTTATCTGTTTCAATTACGACTTCGCTCTCTTCAATTCCTGTAAGTTTGATATCTGCAATACCTTCAATTCTTACTAGTTCATTCCTGATATAGTTTTCAGCAATTTTCCTGAGTTCATCCATATTTGTAATTGCCGGGTTTTTAAGTCCCACAATCATTACAGGTGAAGCATTCGGGTCGTACTGAGAAATTGTAAAATCATCAATATCAGAATTCTGGCTGAAGGTATTTAATTCCTTCTGAAGATCGAGGAAGGCTTCATCCATATCCTTATTCCAGTCGTACTCAACTGTTATAGTTGCAGTTCCAACCTGCGAAACTGATGAAACCTGAACAACATCACTCTGCCGCATCGCAAGTGATTCTATCTGGTCAACATAGTTTTTCTCAATCTCTTCAGGTGGCTTCTCTCCCGCTTTTAGCTCGATATAGATCTTCGGATTGTTCAGATCGGGGAACAGATCGGTTCCAAGTTTCCCAAATGAGATAAACCCCAGCAGAACTATCCCAAGTACAAGCATTAAAACTGTAACGGGATATTTTACAGCAAATCGGGCAATACTGTTCATGTCGGTTATTTAATTATTTTTACCTTCGACCTGTTGCTAAGTGTTTCAAAACCACTTGTTACAACCCGTTCGTTTTTGACAAGTCCTTTTGTTACTTCAACATCTGTCAGATTTTCCATGCCTGTTTCAATTACTCTTTCAGAAGCAACTCCACGATCGATTATGAAGACAGTTTTTCCTCTCTGACGCGACAGAATTATGCTTTTTGGTATCACAATTACGGTATCCTTATGATTTGTTACTATGTCAGCTTTCACAAACATCCCGGGACGGATAAGAAGATCCGGATTATTGATTGAGATAGTTCCTTTGAATGTTCTTGTATCTGCATCAATAGCAGGTGATAACTGTGAGATACTTCCAATAATTGTATCCTCCGGAATTGTGTAATTTGTAAGCTTCACCGGAAGTCCTGGTTTAATTTCAGAAATGTATTTTTCAGGCAGTGAGACATTCATGTACATTATCTGATAATCCATAATCTTTGCTACTGTTGAGCCTGTTTCAACCTGAGTGCTCTGTGTATAATACGGGAGTTCAACAATTACACCATCGATAGGGGCGACGATTCTCGTTTTCTGAAGCTGAAGTTTTGAGTTTTCAACTGTGGTTTTGGCATTTGCATAATTAATACTCGCTGTTTTAAGGTCCTTGAGCGTTACACCTCCCTTTTCATAAAGTGACTCCTGTTTTTTTAGTTCACTTTCAGTCAGCTCGAGGTTCAGCTCGTTAGTTTCCAGTTTTATGGAGTTAACGTACTCCTGATCTTCGAGACGCGCAATCAGCGAGCCAGCTTTTACTCTGTCACCTAATTGCCAGAATTTTCCGGTATTCGGATTTTTTTCAAGGAAGTAATATGCTGTTATTTTAGTTTTGAGGACAATTTCTCCTCTTGGGAATGCGGTTCCTGTAGTATTAATGAATTCCTCAATTGATTTCAGTTTAATATCTTCAACTGATACCGGAATTTCTACGTCAGCGTTAAGATTCTGATCCTGGTTTCCGCAGCTGTAAAGGGCCAGCAGTGTAGCTGCAATAAGGAGAATATACTTTTTCATATTGTTATATTTATTATTCGTTGGTTAATGTCATTACAGGTGTTACAGATTCCTTTTTCTCAAAATCATAAAGGGTCTGAATTTTCAGGTTGAGAAGTTCAAGCTTATATGATATAAGTGAATTTGTGTATGTGAGTTGCTTTTCAGAGAGCTGGTTCTGATAAATGTTGAGATCCATGCCGGTTAGGTCGCCGTTTTTATATTTCTCGAGATTTAGATCATAAGTCAACTGGGCATTTGTTACGTTTTTATTGGCTATTATGATCTGGTTCTGAAGATTAAGAAGATTTCTGCACACTTTTCTTACCCCAAGGATAATATTGTTCCTTTCCTCTTCAAATGAAATATTGTCAGTTTCAATTGAAGCCTCAGTTGCCTTTATTCGTGCTTTTCTTTCTCCCCAGTCCCACAGAGGAATTGTAAGTGATAGAGCAACAGTTTCATTGTTTGTAGGATTAGCGTAGATTTCAGTTATATTACTATTGTCGCCAAAAAGACCGAATGACAGACCCAGGTTACCTTTAAATTCATTCAGAGCTTTGGTCTGTATAAGGTCGAACTGCGACATTTCAATAGTTATCTGCCGCTGTCTGAGTTCCATTCTGTTCAACAGCCCCTGATCTATAGCGAATGAGATATCGACAGATACAGTATCGACTGCTATATTGGGTATCACAAGAATATCCTCGTAGAGACTCATTCCGATAAGAATCTTAAAATCGTCTTTTGCATTTTCGAGTGTTACCTGCTTATTTTCATAATCCGATTTAGTGGTGGCAAGGTTAAGTTCTGCCTGGAACATCTCTTCCCTGGGGGAGATTCCTGCATCTACCTTATTTCTTGAGACCTCATAACTCTTCTGCATATTCTGGTATGCAATGTTTGCTATATCAAGACTTTTTTGCTGCTGGTATACATAATAGAAGGCCTGGCTGACCTGCCGTTCAAGTGCTAAAAGCTGAATTGCATAATTGAGCTGAGAATTTTCAAGAGCTAACTGAAGCTCCTTAAGTGCCATTTTTGTCCTGTTATAGGTGAATATTGGCTGATCGAAACTTAAAGAGAGGTTATTACTGAATCCTGTATTGGTTGTTCCTGAATACTCGCTGTAAGAGTCGTAATAACCAAACCTGTTTGAGAGCGAAAGTCTTGCGTCAGTAAGGGCAATAGGTTGCGAAATAGTAAAATTTCCAAAGCTTTCAGTTGTTGTTCTGGAGTTCCAGTCTGAAATTAATTCATTGAATTCCCTGCTCTGGTTATAGCTTATTGGATTAAGCGTCAGAGCGAAATTCGATTTCAGGGCAGCATTTTGGGCATTTAGATTCTCCTGACTCCTAACCAGGTTAAGCCTTGTCTTTTTCATCGACGGGCTATTCATCTCAGCAATTTTTAATGACTGATCCAGCGTCATCCCTTCCTGGGAATTTCCTTCTGTATTGCAGAAAATTAGCAAAACCAGAGCCACTAGTAATAATCTGATTCTTTTATTAAACTGTATCATATATATGTATTTTGATCTTTATTTTTAACCCACCCCAAGCCTTTGCTAAAGCTACGGCTTGCAAAGCTGTCCCCTCCGAGGAGAGGAATCTTACACCCGGATTCCGTCATTGCGAGCGAAGCGAAGCAATCTTTCTCCCTGTCCCTAAGTCTCTTCGTCTCTCAGTCTCTTAGTCTCCCCCTCTCCCAGTCACTCTTTAGTTCTGTTTCACCCACTTAACCGCATCGCCAATAACCATTTTCCCTGCTGACTGATTTGACAGCATGACTTTTGCCGTATCAGGCGACATATAATACCTTCCCAGAATGTTCCATCCCCCCTCGGCATTCTCATAATCAAGGGTTATTTCCTCAACACCTTCATCGTGGTAAATTTTGTAATGCATGTCCTTATAGGGGTTTTCAGGTGGCTGGCCGCCAAAAGGGCCAGCCTGTTCACCGCCTCCGCCCTGACCGGCAGGTCCGCCCTGACCTCCGGCTCTGCCTGCCCTGATACTCATTCTGTCTATTTGTTTTCCGATGTAGCAGTAAACATCATAATAACCCGGATCCTTCAGGATTGTCTGCCAGGTTACTGTTTTATCTCCTGTACCGCTTTTTGTATAAACCGACGAACGGATATATTTTCCATAATATGAGTTCTGTACAACCGGCTGCCAGTATTCTGGTGCCCACCACTGATTTACCTGTGTATAAGTTTTTCCCTGGTTACTTGATATGCCAAGAAGTCGTTTAAGAGGACTTGTGATTTTCAGGTTACCTGATATAAAACCTGTATCTTCATTGTCAACAATAATTTCTGTTGGATCAAAAAATCTTGGCATTGATGCAAGAATCTCTTCTCCTTCAAAAACTTTAACATCACTTTTCGATTTAATAATTTCATTAACCGGCATATTGATCTCTCCGGGGATATTCCTTGAAAATATCGTATTTATAATCATAGCCCTTGGTTGTGCATCGAGTACAATACCTATTTTTCTGGATTCTATCGGACCTATAAAAACTACCTTGGAAATATCATCCGCTTCCATACCCCTTCCCTGAAATGCAGCAGTAAATTGTCCTCTGCCGCCGCCACCACCACCACTGATCATGGCCATCCCCTGCACAGCTCTTCCTCTGGCCCCCGGTCCGCCGGTTCTGAATGAAATGTTAAATAATCCTGCTACCGGTTCCGGATTTGAAACCGTAAACGTAACCTGGAATCTTGACCTGTCGTCAACTACAATCTGGTTTACCCTGAGATCGGTGAAGAGAAAGCCGGGCTGGTCCTTACCGTTAAACCAGTTATCCAGATAGGGATAAAACTCAAATCCGAATCTGGCTTTAACATCGTTGTTAAACTGCTCAATATCAACATGTTTAAATTCATGATTATCAATGTATTGTGCAAACCAGGTTTTGAATTCCTCAATTCCTGCTTTTGACCTGAATAAATTAAACAGCCAGTCACCCTTTACTGAGAGGACATTTCTTATTGTATCTCCGATCGGATTCTTCTTGAGAAGATCTTTGAAGCTGATATCTTTTAAAACAAGATTAGCTTTATCATTCTCAGAAAGAGCACCTGAAAAATCGAAAAAATTATTTCTTGGTCCCTGTTGTGCAACTTGCTGAAGATGAGATTCAAAAACAGCATTTATTACCGGGTATTCTGACGAATAGAAATTATTTTTAAAGAAGTAGAAGCTTGGACCCAGACGATACCTTGTCGGCTCATTGAGTACGGTTCCGTTAATAAACCTGAAATTTTCGCCGCTGATAAATGTATTCCGAATAAAACTGTTAAATATCCGGACCTGTAATTCTTTATCGGTAATTACCTGGTTATTCCTTGCCATTCTTTTCTTTTGCCTGGTGAACTGTCTGTTGAAGCCGGCATTCTCGAGAGTTGATAGTTTTTCAGGGAGTAATACCATAGAAGGCTGTACCTCTGCTCTCGTCTGGGTACTCTTCTTCGGGAATGAAAAGAATTGGACAGGAACTTCCAGCAGCTGAAGAGTCTTAAACGGATACTTGGTGGAGAAGTTTGTCTCCAGTTCCCTCATAATTCCTGAAACCATATTTGGCAAAGTATCCTTTATCTCTGAAAGGTCTTTCTTATAATAGTCGTTTCCGGGGAAATGGTAGGTTATATAATTTACTGAATCAACCCTTAGAGTATCAGAGCTGTAGTTTCCGATTGCGAGTGTAATTCCGGTAAGAGGGCTTTCGGAGGAAAAAGTACTCACGCCTTCAAAAGTACTTTTTGTCCCCTGCGATACGGCAATTAATCCTTTTTCGTTCTGAACCTTTAGGATATATCTTGAAAAATCTATTTTGATACGTGCAGGGTTAGAGGGGTAATAATTGAGTGCAGTAACCGGGTACCAGTGAGTTTCCGGAGTGAGTAAAACATATTTATCTGTAAGAAATGCCTGCCGCTTATGAACATTCACCATTTGAATCCTGTACGGATTCTCCTTCATGTTATCGCTGTAATTGGGATAACAAAACGATTCGTTTATAGTTCCGCTATAGGAGATTATTACACTGTCGCTTTCGCCTGTATTTAGACTTTTTCCAGGATCGATTTCAATTATGTGGTTTGATTTTTTGAATTGCAGATCCCGTCCAGCCGATGTTACTTTTGATACAATCAAACCGGGGTTAAGCGAAAACAGGTATTCTGAAACAGGTTCTTTATTATCATTAATTATTTTAATATCTGCTGTAGCTTCTATATTTTCCCCGTTATGAATAACACTCAGTTTCACGTCGGTGGTTGTCGCAAAGTTTTTATTTTCAAATTGTTTGTTAGCTTCAATTACCTGGTTTTTGTCCTTTGATGCACTTGAGTGAACTGACCAGGTCTTGTAACCACATAGTGCAGCACTTCCCAGAAATATGAAAAGAAATATGATGGTCATTGATCTGTGAACCTTCGACTGGGGTAACCGTTTAAAAAGAAGAACAGTTGCCAGAACCAGAGCCAGGCCGAGGAAAAAATAGAGAAGCCTCTGATTAATTATAAAACCTGGGTTGTCAAAACCTATAACTGCTGATTTAAAAACCGGGAGACCGAAAGCCATATAATCAAATATGGAACCTAACCTGAACCACAGGTAAAACATATTCATGGCAGCAAGGCCGAGCAGTACCAGAAAAGTAATTGCCTGATTTCTTATAACAGACATTAGCACAAAAGCCAGACCAAGACTGAATACAATAGTTGGAACGCTGATAATAAGCAAATAGTAGATGTACGACAAATAATCTATTGTCATACTTTTTGAAATGATATTCATTATAAGTCCTATCCCGAGGATTATAATATCCAAACCTAGAAACAGTCGGAGGATACCCCATGTTTTACCGATAACATATTCAAAGTTCGACATCGACCTAGTGTACAGAACTTCGTTTGTGTCAACCTTTTTATCTCTTTTTAAAAAGTCTGCAGCCAGAAAAATAACAACAATCGATTGTCCTATATTCAGAATATAAAGATTTACCAGGGGCAGGGAGGAGGATATGGATACAAGGTTCCAGTTCTCATTTCCTAAGTAAAGTCCAAGCGTCAGCAAAGTAAGTATAAAGAGTGCAGCTATTGAAAATAGCCTGAAAAACCAGCTTCTTCTTAATGTTATTGCTTCATACTGAGCAACTGTTCTTATGTTGTGAAGAAATGTCATAATATTAAAATATTAGTCGGAAATTTCAGCCTGAAGTTTATGTTCCATAAAGTAAACGTATGCATGTTCAATATTTGGAATAATACTTTCTGAAGGATATTCCGGGGGGATATCAGCAACTATCTGCACCTCCCAGCCTGCATCAACCGGAATTGTTGAAATGACATTATATTTTTCTTTGGCTCTTTCATAATCGTAGGGGTTGAGAGTCATTTTAAATACATGGCCTTCTGCATTTTTTACCAGATTTTCGGGCGGGCCGGAAAAAACAAGTTCTCCCTTGTTAAGCAATGCCATTCCCTGACATGTTGAAGAGATATCGCCGACAATATGAGTTGAAAGGATTATTGTAACATCGTGCTGGGAAAGTTGCGACAGTATATTCCTGAAGCGGATCCTTTCATCAGGGTCAAGACCGGTTGTGGGTTCATCAACAACAATTATCCTTGGACTTCCGATTAGTGCCTGGGCAATACCCAATCGCCTTTTCATACCTCCAGACAGCTTGTTCGCCTGTCTGTCGCGCACCTCAAGCAGACCCACCTGGTCGAGAAGTCTGTCAACCTCTTTTATTCTCTCTTTCCTGTTTTTCAAACCCGCAAGGGCACCGGAGTAATCGAGAAATTCCCATGTCTTCAGCGAAGTGAAAAACCTGAAATCCTGAGGCAGGTAGCCAAGTATTTGACGGAGTTCTTTTCTGTGCGTCTGGATATCCTTACCATCAACAAGTACCACTCCCGATGATGGTTTCATAAGTGTAACAATTATTCTCATCAGGCTTGATTTCCCGGCGCCGTTTGGTCCAAGCAGACCAAACATTCCTGTTCCGAATTCAAGGTTAATATCTTTTAATGCATGATTCCCATTCGGATAGATCTGGTTTAATCCCTGAATTTCAATTTTCATATTAATTCCTTTTAAATTCTTTGCGATCGGAAAGTATTAATACTTAGACGACATAAAGACGTCATTTATTTCAAATGTTACAATTTAAAAATATGTTGTAAAACATATTCGCTTTATTAATGCTTTTAATCTGATTCATTTTACCACGGAGTAACGCAGGGTAAACACGAAGTTACACTGTTTTTATAAAAGTAGGTAAATTTTATTGAAGGATCTTGTGTGGCAAAACTCTTTGTGTTTGAGATACTTACTCCGTGGATACCTCGGTGAAACCCGGTGTAACTCCGTGGTTAAACGTCTTTAAATGGAATTAATAGTCTCTATAAATGGATTATTGCATTATAAAACTAATTCCTATTTTTGTGAAGTAAAAACTATCACTTGGTTTATCTCACAAATAAGAGAAAAATTATCAACGACCCTGTTTATGGATTCATAAGCATACCAGGTGATATTGTTTTCGACCTTATTGAACATCCTTATTTTCAAAGACTGCGTAATATCAAGCAGCTCGGTCTGACAAGTTTTGTCTATCCGGGTGCAAATCACAGCAGGTTCCAGCATGGCCTCGGTGCCCTTCATCTTATGGATATGGCTATCAGTACTCTGAGAGGTAAAGGTGTTGTAATTTCCGCTGAGGAGGAGGAGGCAACCTGTATTGCCATACTGCTGCACGATGCCGGGCACGGACCATTTTCCCATGCACTAGAGAACTCAATTATAAGCGGAATATCTCATGAAGATATTTCCCTGCTTCTTATGAATATCCTTAATGAAGAGTTTAATGGCAGACTGGAACTTGCTATTTCAATCTTTACAGGAAAATATCAAAGGAAATTTTTCCACGAGCTTATCTCGGGTCAGGTTGACATGGACAGGCTCGATTATCTAAGGAGAGACAGCTTCTTTACGGGTGTAATTGAGGGTTCTGTTGGCTCTGAAAGGATTATCAGAATGCTGAATGTTGTTGATGATAGTCTGGTTATTGATGAAAAGGGAATTTACTCGCTTGAAAAATTTCTGATCGCCCGCCGCCTTATGTACTGGCAGGTATATATGCATAAAACAGTACTCTCTTCTGAAAGTCTGCTTGTCAATCTTCTTAAAAGAGCAAAAGAACTTTCACATGGAGGGGCCGATATTTATTCAACACCTGCCCTCAGTTTTTTTCTGAAAAATAAAATTGGCAGAACCGATCTTACAGCTCACGGCCACTTTACTCCCGGAATCATTGCTTCAAACTTCATAAGGCTCGATGATAGCGATATTCTTGTTTGTGCAAAGTACTGGGCAGATGAACCGGATAAGATCCTTTCAGACCTTTCGGAGCGACTTAACAAGAGAAATCTGCTGGCAATTGAGCTTCAGAATGAACCATTCAGTCAAACTCGGGTTAATGAATTAAACTCAATAGCATGCCGCAAATTGAAATTAATCGGGGATGAAGTGAATTACTATGTCTTTACCGGCAGCATATCTAACCTTGCCTATACACCAGATTCACCTGAAGTTAAAATTCTTCTGAAAAACGGAAAAACGGAAGATATTTCAACAGTTTCAGATATGTTCGATCACAGATTCCTTTCAGAAAAAATCACAAAATATTTTCTTTGCTATCCAAAAGAGTGCAGATAATTTAAATAGGAGTAAAAGTTGAAATTGTTTATATATGGAAGATCTTTTTAAACGCAAAGCACGCTAAGCAGGCGCAAAGCACGCAAAGTCAAAATAATTTTGTTTCTGCTCTCTGCGAACTTTGCGTATCCCGAGTACTCGGGATTGCGAACTTTGCGGTTAATGGATTTTGATTTTTCTTATTATTAAAAGTATATATTATGGAATTTAATGCCGCAACAATTGCAGGGTTCCTGAAGGGTGAAATTGAAGGTAACCCTGAAACAAAAGTAAATACGATTGCCAAAATTGAAGAGGGTCATGAGGGAGCCTTATCATTTCTTGCCAATCCGAAATACGAGCATTATATTTATACAACTAAGTCGTCTATAGTTTTGGTTAACAAGAGTTTTGTGCCTTCTCAGAAAATCGGGGCCACTCTTATTAAAGTTGATAATGCATACGAAGCATTTGCTTCACTTCTTCGTTTGGTCGATCAGGCCAGGCCAAGAAAAACCGGGATTCATCCGGCTGCTGTAATTGAGCCTTCAGCGAAAGTGGGCTCAGATGTATATATTGGGCCATATGCCTACATAGGTGAAAATGTTGTTATCGGCGACAAATGTGCTATATATCCGCATGTTTATGTTGGCGATAATTCGAGTATTGGAGCTAATTGTATACTCAATCCGGGAGTAAAGGTTTATCACGAATGTGTTATAGGTATGGGCTGTATAATTCATGCCGGCTCAGTAATAGGAAGCGATGGTTTTGGTTTTGCCCCTCAGTCGGAGAATGAATATATGAAAATCCCCCAGCTTGGAAATGTTGTTCTGGAGGACAATGTTGAGATAGGAGCCAATGTTACAATCGACAGGGCTACAATGGGATCTACAATTATCCATAAAGGAGTTAAGCTCGACAACCTTATACAGATTGGTCATAACGTAGAGGTAGGAGAGAATACTGTTATGGCAGCCCAGACAGGAATTTCGGGGTCTACCAAAGTAGGAAAAAACTGTATGTTTGGCGGACAGGTAGGGCTTGCCGGTCATATCAGGATTGCAAACGGTACCAAGATAGGAGCACAGGCAGGTATTCTGAGCGAAATAAAAGAAGAAAACACTGCAATTATAGGATCGCCAGCCATCGATATCAGAAATTTCATGAAATCTTCAGTCCTGTTTAAAAGGCTGCCTGAAATGAAAGTTAAGATTGATACTCTTGAAAAAGATGTCGAATCGCTGAAAAAGAGGTAATTTTGCATCCTGGTCGGAACAGAAAATGCTGGTATAAATTCAGTTAAAGCTGTTTTTTCTGGATAGTTCGAAATATTTTTATTTTTTTTGTACCCTGATTAAAATTAATAACCACCCTGATGAGTGAAAAACAAAGGACCCTGGCCAAAGAGATAAGTCTTACTGGAAAAGGGTTGCACACTGGTATTAATGTTACCATGACCTTCAAACCTGCTCCGGCAAATCATGGTTATAAATTCTGCAGAATCGATCTTCCCGGGAAACCGATTATTGATGCTCTGGCAGAATATGTTACTGACACCTCAAGAGGAACAACACTTGTACATAATAATGCTTCTGTATCAACAATAGAACATGTTCTTGCAGCATTTCATGGACTGCGTGTGGATAATGCACTTATCGAAATGAATGGTCAGGAAGCTCCCATTATGGGAGGGTCATCATGGAAATTTGTTGAGGCAATACGGGAGGCAGGTATAGTTGACCTGAAGGAAGACAGGAACTATTTTGTTGTTAAGCAGAAAATCACGTTTTCAGACGAGGAGCATGGTGTCGATCTTATAGTTTATCCCGATGATCATTTTAGTATCAATGTACTTATTGACTATAATTCAAAGATACTTGGCAATCAGTATTCTATACTCGATTCAATAGATGACTTTGCAGAGAAGATAAGTAAAAGCCGCACTTTTGTATTTTTCCATGAACTTGAGCCTCTTTTTAAGATGGGGCTTATAAAAGGCGGCGATCTTGATAATGCCATTGTAATTCTTGAAAAAGAGGTTGATCAATCTGAACTGGACAGGATTGCAAAACTGTTTAACCGTCCGAATATCAATTCACATGTAGCCGGTGTACTCAATAATACTGAACTGCTTTATCCAAACGAACCTGCAAGGCATAAGTTACTCGATATAATGGGCGATATTGCCCTTGTCGGACATCCAATAAAGGGAAAAATTGTTGCCACAAGGCCGGGTCATCATGCCAATACAAGGCTTGCGAAGATTATGAGGCAGGAAATGAAGAAAGCTGCCTCCAAGTTCGACATTCCTGTTTATGATCCGTCTCAGCCTCCGGTATTTACAGTTGAGGATATTAAGAAAAAACTTCCCCACAGGTTTCCATTCTTACTTGTTGATAAGGTAATTGCAATTGACGAATCATCAATCGTCGGGATAAAAAATGTTACTTTTAATGAAGCTTTTTTTCAGGGACATTTTCCGGAGGAACCGGTTATGCCGGGAGTTCTTCTTGTAGAAGCTCTTGCACAGACTGGCGGACTTCTTGTATTAAATAATGTTGAAGAGCCTGAAAGATATTCAACATACTTCCTTAAAATCGACAAGCTGAAATTTAAGCAGAAAGTTGTTCCTGGTGATACAGTTATATTAAAAATGGAACTTACAGATATTATCAGAAGGGGAATCTGTACTATGTTTGGTCAGGCATTTGTTGGAAATAAGCTTGTACTTGAAGGTGAAATGACTGCTCAGGTAGTTAAAAATAAATAAGATAATGATCTCAAATTTAGCTTTTGTTCATCCCGACGCCAAACTGGGTAACGATGTTACAGTTGAGCCCTTTGCTTATATAGCCGATAATGTTGTTATTGGCGATGGAACGTGGATTGGTCCAAATGCAACAGTTATGTACGGTGCCAGGATCGGTAAAAACTGCAAGGTATTCCCCTCAGCAGTAGTTTCAGGGATTCCACAGGACATGAAATTTGCCGGAGAGGATACTACTGCTGAGATTGGCGATAACACAACAATCAGGGAAGGTGTTACGGTTAACAGGGGTACAGTGGCAGCCGGCAAAACAGTTGTCGGAACAAATTGCCTGTTAATGGCATATTCACATGTAGGACATGATTGTATAATAGGGAATCATTGCATTATCGGAAATACTACTGGTTTGGCCGGTGAGGTAAAAGTCGACGACTGGGCTATCCTCAGCGGAGGTACCCTTGTTCACCAGTTTGCACGGATAGGAGCACATGTTATGGTAGGCGGGGGTTCAAAAATCCGAATAGATGTACCACCGTTTATAAAAGCCGACCGTGAGCCGCTTTCTTACATGGGACTTAATTCAGTCGGACTTACAAGAAGGGGATTTGAGAAGGAGAGGATAGATGAAATTCATAATATCTATCGTGCTTTTTACCAGAACGGAATGAATATCAGCAAGGCGCTGGATTATGTTGAGAAAGAATTCAAACAAACGCCCGACCGCGATTATATTATTAATTTCATAAGAAATTCTGAAAGGGGAGTTATAAGGGCCAGATAGGCCCTTATTTATTTTGCATCCAGCCCTGGGCCGATAATTCAATTTCAGATCCCCCTTCACCAACAAGTATATTTCCCGATCCTGAAGGTGTTATGTGTCCGATAACTTTCACTGAATCAATCATTTTTATCTTCTCAAACATATCGAGAGGTGCTGTAAAAAGAAGCTCATAATCTTCACCTCCGTTGAGGGCTGGAATTATCGGATCTATATTGAACTCCTCCGCAATCTTCGATGTTTCATAATCTATCGGAATTTTTGAAGCAAAGATTCTGCAGCCGGTATCTGAAAGTTTACAGATATGAATAAGATCTGAAGCAAGGCCGTCAGTAACATCGATCATTGAGGTGAGTTTTATTTCATTCGCTGCAAGTTCTTTAAGAACAGATACGGGAAACTCTGGTTTCAGTTGTCGGCCGATTGCATACTCAAAACCGGCAAGATCGGGCTGCACAACTTTTTCTTTCTCGAACAGTTTACGTTCTCTTTCAAGAAGCTGCAGTCCCATATACGAAGCCCCGAAATCGCCTGTTACACAAATTATATCATTTGCCCTGGCACCGTCTCTTTTAATTAATTTATCCTTTTCAACAGTTCCGATTGCGGTTACCCCAATTGTTAACCCTGTCAGCGAACTTGTCGTGTCGCCGCCTGCCAGATCTATCTCATATTTCTCACAAGCAAGGTTAATGCCTTCGTAAAGTTCTTCGAGCTGCTCAACAGAAAATCTGGAGCTGATGCCAAGTGCTATCAGAATTTGTCCCGGCTTGCCATTCATCGCATATATGTCTGAAATAGCCCTTAGAACTGCCTTATAACCCAGGTGTTTCATTGGGGTATAGATCAGGTTGAAGTGAATCCCTTCAAGAAAAAGATCTGTTGAAACAAGAGTCAGATTTTTTCCGGAATCAATTACAGCAGAGTCGTCGCCAATACCTTTTATTGTTGCCTTATTTTTATTCCTGACATTTTTCGAAAGATGGTTTATAAGACCAAATTTTCCGAATTCACTTATTGATGTCTTTTTGCTTTCGTTATTCTCCATTGAGTAATTTATTTTGCCACCAAGACGCCAAGGCACAAAGGTTTGTCTCATTCTCCCTTTCTCCCTTTCTCCTCTTCCCCCAGTCATCCTTATTATTAAATACTTACTATATCCCTTCCAAACGGGCTCAATGCAATGGCTGTGAGCTTAAAATGCTGAAGTCCGAATGGGAGACCAATTATAGTAATGCAAAGTAACAGACCAAAAACAGCATGTGTTAATGCGATCCACAATCCGCCGGTTAGCAGCCAGATAATATTCATTATTATATAAAGGCAACCCGATGCCCTGACATCAACCCGGGTATCTCTGCCAAAAGGCCATATTGCGAGTGAAGCCATTTTAAGAGTCTGAAGTCCGAACGGAATACCGACAATAGTTATCATCAGAATAATGCTGCCAATGAAGTATTCTACAGCTATGATTATTCCGCCAAATATAAGCCAGATCAGATTCCCCAGTAAATGCATATTATAATTTTAGTTATTCCAGAATTACTGTTTTATCCTTTGGGTATTTTACAGAATATGTGAGTATTATCTGTTTCGTTTCCTGTGATTTTATTTCCAGATCCCACTTTACTTCACCACTTTCCGCTTTGTATTTTCCTCCAGTTAGTTCAATAGCTTCAACAG
>JFJP01001788.1_pt1 | contig 31681 bp, 17 predicted proteins | sample 431651 | NCBI WGS metagenome assembly JFJP01 (sample SAMN02602958, study PRJNA72255) | Microbial mat metagenome, whole genome shotgun sequencing project. | biome: fresh water; feature: sink hole; material: water; isolation source: purple microbial (photo- and chemosynthetic) mats found in... | reverse complement strand
AACATGGCCTCGGTGCAGGCCTTGCCCGTCGCGCAGTCGATCATCGTGGCCTCCAGGCCAGCCCGGGCGAACAGCCCGCGATCCTGGGCGATCCAGAGGGTGGCTGGCGAGAGGGTCAGCGAAGCAGCCAGGCTGACTTTCCCCACCGGGTCGAGCGGCCGCTCGGCGCCATGGCGTTGCCAGAAATAACCGCCGATAACGGCAATCAGCAGGGCCAGAACGAGCAGGAGAATGCGCGGTTTCATGAGCTTTCCTTTGCAATTGCGCTGGCCAGCGCGGTGAATTCCCGGCGGATCGCCGCCATGTCGGCGTCAATCGCTTGTTGGAGCGCGGGGCTGTCCTGGGACGCTCGCAACAATTCTTCCAGATGCAGGGCGATGCTTGCCAGTCGCTGGATACCCAGTGTGGCTGCCGCACCCTTGAGGCTATGCACCAGACGGTGGGCGGTGGGCTGATCTTTAGCCGCCTGGCTTTCCGTCAGCAGGGTCATGTCGTCGGCATGGGCGGCAACGAAACGTTGCAGCAGGCCCAGGTATTTGGTGGTGTTGCCACGCACCGCGGCCAGGCCACGCACGATGTCAAGATCGGGAATGCTCGTAACCAGATGCGACAGCATTTCCTCATCGCCATGGCCTGCAGGTGCTTTGGCTATCTCGGGTGCGCGAACTGGCGCAGGGTTCGTCCAGGACAATCTCTCGCCGGGGACGGCGGGCAGCCAGTGCAGCAGGGTGGTGTAGAGCGACTCGGGATCCACCGGTTTGGCGATAAAGTCGACCATGCCCGCCACTTCGCAGGCGCGGCGGTCCTCGTCGAAGGCGTTGGCCGTCATCGCCAGAATCGGTGTGCCATTCCAGTCCGGCAGGGCAAGGATGGCGCGGGTGGCCTCAAGGCCATCCATATTGGGCATCTGGATGTCCATCAGGATCAAGGCATAACGCTGCCGTTGCGCCTGCTCCAGCGCTTCCCGGCCGTCTTCAGCGGTGTCGACCGCCAGGCCGACACCATGCAGCAGTTCCAGCGCCACCTCGCGGTTGATGGCATTGTCTTCCGCCAACAGCAGGCGCACCGCACCACCACCATAGTGCAAACGCAACTGCGCTTCGGCATCGGCTGCATGCCTGTCAGGGGTCTGCGGCATGATGCCGTGGCCGCGTTGCAGGCGGACGGTGAACCAGAAGGTGCTGCCCGCACCCGGCGTACTCTCGGCGCCGACTTCGCCACCCATCAATTGCGCCAGCCGGCGAGTAATCACCAGCCCCAGGCCGGTGCCGCCGTACTTGCGGGTGGTCGTGGCGTCGACTTGTTCGAAGGCGTGGAACAGGCGCTCCAGAGCTTCGGAGGCGATACCGATGCCGGTATCCGCGACCTCGAAGCGCACATGCAGGACACCGTCGGTCTCTTCCAGCAATTTGGCGCGCAGACTGATGCTGCCTTGCGCGGTGAATTTGACTGCATTGCTGGCATAGTTGAGCAGGCACTGACGCAGACGCGTCGCATCGCCGCGCAGCCAGAGGGGCACGGCATCGCCATCCAACTCGATGCGCAGTCCCTTGGCCTGGGCCGCATCGCTGATCAGCGAGCGGACATGGTCGAGCACTGCGCCGAGGGCAAAATCGCCCGTCTCCAGTTGCAGCTTGTTGGCCTCGATCTTGGAAATATCGAGGATGTCGTTGATGACCGACAGCAGATGCTTTCCAGCGCCGTCGATCTTGTCCAGACGCTCGGCTTGTTCCGGCGTGGCCCCGTTATGCAGCAGATGGGTGAGGCCGAGGATGGCGTTCATCGGCGTGCGAATTTCGTGGCTCATGTTGGCCAGGAAGGCGCTCTTGGCCTGGTTGGCGGATTCGGCCCGGCGGCGCTCGGTCAGGTCGACAAAGGTGGCCAGGAAGTGCTCTCCGAAGACCATGCCCGAAATCTCGATGTCGCGGGTCTTGCCATCCTTGCAGACAACGCGGTACTCAAGCGGCTCAATGCTCGTGCCGACTGCAGCGGCCCGGGCGAGCGCCGCGTTCCATGTGTTCAGCACCCATTCCCGGTAGCCGGGGTCGGGATAGGCGAGGAGCCACCATTCGGCCAGGGTTGGTACCGTGTTTTCGTCGTAGCCGAACAGTGCAAGAAAACGCTTGTTGCGAAAATAGATGCGGCCCCGCGAATCCACCAGGGCGACCCCGACGGGCATTTCGTCGAGCAGAAACTGGCGCTGCGCCGCACTGTCTCGCGCCGAATTTTCGGCGGCGTGCAGGGCAAGATCGCGCTGATGCAGGGTGTCGGCCATGATATTGAAGGTGCGGCCCAGGCTGGCCAGTTCGTCCTGACCGGTGAGTGCCGTGCGTGCGGATGGGTCGCCGGCGGCGATCTGGCGGGCCACCCCCTCGACCTGTGCCACACGGCGGGAAACCACGCGTTGCATGATCAGACCGAGGATCAGGAACAAGAGGATGTAACCGACCAGGCGCAGGGAAAAACGTGTCCACCAGCCCTGCACCGCCTGCGCCTGCAACGGACTGACCGGCAGCTTGATGCTCATCACCCCGCGCAGATCGCCTTCCTTATAACCATAGGCCGTGTCGTAGCGACTGGCGATGCCGGCGGGGGCGGCAGTGCGCTCGCCATGGCATTTAAGGCAATAGGGTTCGGTCCACACCGGGGCGGTGTAATGCATGAGGGGTTCACCCTGGCGACCGACGATTTCGATCATCCGTGCAGTGGCCTGCGGGTTAGCACGGAAATAGGCGATGGCCGCCCTCTCGTCCGCGTCGGCCAGGTTGGCCGGGTTGCGCGGCGTGTCGGAGACGTTATTGAAGTAAAGCCCGCTTTTGCTCCAGTTGGCAAAATCCTTGGAGATGCGCGATAGCGAATGCGCCGGCAGGAAACCGACGGTCTTGTCCGTGATCGGCAGGCCGCTGTCGAGGAACTGCTGGTGGTAGACGCGCCGGGTCGCCATCAGCATGGCGCGCACGTCGTGGGCATCACGCTGGAGTTCCACATAAATGCTTGCCTCGATCATACGGCGACCAAGGAGGATGTCACCCGCCATGATCAAGGTAACGACCGCCAGCGTGACCAGCCAGATTTTGTGCTGAAGTTTCATTGCATCACCGCTGCATCACTATCAGCCTGCTGCAGCCACTTCAACAGTGTTTCGAACAGCACCTCCGGATCGACCGGCTTGGCGATGTGGTCGTTCATGCCGGCGTCGATGCAAATCTGGCGATCTACGTCGAAGGCATTGGCGGTCATGGCGAGGATGGGCGTTTGGGCATAACCGGGCAAGGCGCGGATTTGCCGCGTGGCATCGACGCCGTTCAGATTTGGCATCTGCATGTCCATCAGGATCAGGGCGTAGCGGTTTTGGCGGGCCAGTGCCACGGCCTGCACGCCATCCTCGGCGAGATCGACCGCCAGGCCGGCATCTTCGAGTAGCCCGCGCGAGACTTCCTGATTGATCGGCTCGTCTTCAGCCAGCAGGACGCGGGTACCGGCGAATTGGGCTTGCAGCCGGGTTTCGGCGCTGTCTTGCGAAAAAGTCGGTGCTGGCGGGACGGCGTTGTTGCCGGCTTTGTCCAGCCGCACGGTGAACCAGAAGGTGCTGCCGCTGCCGGACTGGCTCTCCACCCCGACCTCGCCGCCCATCAGATGGATCAGCCGCTTGCTGATCGCCAGCCCCAGACCGGTGCCGCCGTACTTGCGGGTCATCGAGCCATCGGCCTGCTCGAAAGCGGTGAACAGGCGTTTCTGATCTTCGACGGCAATGCCGATACCGGTATCAATGACTTCAATTCTCAGCAGCACGTCGGCGGGATTGTCCTCGATCAGTCGAATGCGCAGAGTGATCGAACCCTGTTCGGTGAATTTGAGGGCATTGTTGGTGAGGTTGAGCAGGATCTGGCCGAGGCGCAATGGATCACCCTGTAGGGTCAGACAAGCGACGTCCGGCACCAGGTCGATGAAGGTTTTCAAACCCTTTTCCGTAATCATCTGGCCGAGCAGGCTGACGAGGTTTTCCAGTACCTCGCCGAGTTTGAAGCTCACCCGTTCCAGGGTCAGGCGCTCGGCCTCGATCTTGGAGATGTCGAGGATGTTATTGATGATGCCGAGCAGCCGCTGCGCGCCCGCCTTGCTTTTGTTGAGTTGGTCGATCTGTTTCGGATCGCTGGCCCGGCGCAAGGCCAGATCGGTCATGCCCATGATGGCATTCATCGGGGTGCGCAACTCGTGGCTCATGTTGGCAAGGAATTGGCTTTTCGCCCGATTGGCGGCTTCGGCAAGTTCCTTGGCGATGGACAGGGCGACGGTGCGCTCCTCGACCAGGGTTTCCAGATGGTGGTGATACGTCTGTAGTTCCTCTTGCTGGCGTACCAGGCTGTCCAGCATGGCGTTGAACTGACAGGCCAGTCGGGCTGCCTCGTCGTCGCCCGTCAAATCGACACGTTTGTCGGTCTGGCCCGCTTCCACCGCATCGGCCACCTGTTGAATGGCGCTCAGCCGGCGGGTCAGGTAACGGCCGGCCCACAGGGCCACCAGACCGCTCAGCACGATCGCCAGCAGCACATAGATCAAGGCGTCGCGTGCCATGTTGGTCAGTTGCGCTTCAAACGATGCCCGGCTCAGGCCGATGCGCACCCAGCCGATGGCTTTTCCGCCGATCACGATGGGGTTGGCAATGTCAATCAGCAACTCATCCTGGCGCAGCACTTTCAATTCGGCGACATCCGGCAGATCGCTCAGGTAAGCGCCGCGCCGCTTCGTCTCGTTATGCGCCAGCACCAGGCCGGTTGGGTCGAGCACGATGGCAAAGCGCAGGTCAGGGTAGGAGGCCAGCCCGTCAATGATTTCCTGCAAACCCGCATAGTCACGCGCGGCGACCCAGACGGCGGACGACGTGGCGACACTGCGCGCCAGTGAAGTCGCCTGGCCGGCCTGCTGCAGATTGAGTGCCTGATGCTGGCGACGCGTCATGTCCACCACGAACAGCGCCACCACCACGGTGATGACGCTGACCATGCCGATCATCAGTTGCCGACGCAAGGAGCACGCAAGGAAGTGCTGTAGTGGCTTGAACATTTACTTGCTTTCCACCGGTCGCACGGTTTTCTCGAAGATGGCGATGTAGTCGCGCACCTGGTTGTAGGTGGCATTGTCGGCGGCATGAAAACGGGCGGTGGCCATGCCGGCCAGTATCGCCTTGCCCTCCGGCGCGGTGGCCAGATCGAGCAGCACGAGGCGGATCTTCTCGCTGATGGCGGGTGGCAGATCGTCACGCACCATCACCGAATTGTTGAGCAGCGAGGGCGTTTCCCAGATCACCTGGAGTTGCGCGGCCTCGGCCGGGTGATCCTTCTCGAACAGACGCCACGGCGGCGGCCAGGTGGCGGCGGCGGCCGACTGGCCCAGATAGGCGTTCATGATCGAGGATTCCTGCGAACCGACATAGACGTTGCGGATGTCCTTCATGACATCGATGCCGTTCTGGTGCAGGAAGTATTGCGGCATGATGCAGGCTGCCAGGGCAGTGTGCGACGGATAGCTGACGACCTTGCCCTTGAGGTCGGCGGGGGCCTTGATGCCGCCGTCCTTGCGGACGATGAAAATGCCCTTGAAGTCTGCGGCATCGCCGGCCATGGCGATGACACGATAGCCGACCTTGATCGATTCGAGCGTCTGCCAGGGGTTGGGCAGCAACAGTTCCGGCCTGCGAGCGCGGAATTTTTCTTCATAGGCCTGGTAGTCGCGTGAGGCTTCCAGTTCGATGCGAATTCCAGTCAGTTGTCGGTTCAGGTGGTCGACCAGTGGCTGGTAGGCTTCGGCGAGCTTTTGCGGATTGTGCAGCGGATGGATCGCCAGGCGATAGGTCGGCAGCGCAGCCGTCGCCGGTGCGTCGCTGTATTTCAACGCCGGGGCTTCGGCCGGGCGCTCGCAGCCCAGCAGGCCGAAGCCCAGCAGCAACAGCGGGGCGGTGATGTGGGCAAGCAATGATTTCATCGAATTTCTCCTGTTCAAGCTGCACGTTCCATCCATTTCAATAGTGTTTCAAACAGCCGGTCCGGATCGACTGGTTTGCCGATGTGGTCGTTCATGCCCGCTTCGATACAGACCTGGCGGTCTTCGTCGAAGGCGTTGGCGGTCATGGCAAGGATGGGCGTCTCGGCATAGCCCGGCAGGGCGCGAATCGCCCGGGTGGCATCGACGCCGTTCAGGTTCGGCATCTGCATGTCCATCAAAATCAGTGCGTAGCGGTTCTGCTTGGCCATGGCCACGGCCTGCACGCCATCCTCGGCCAGATCAACGCTGAGGCCGACATCCTCCAGCAGTCCGCGCGAGACCTCCTGATTAATCGGTTCATCTTCCGCCAGCAAAATGCGGGTGCCAGGGATTTTGGCCTTCAACCGGGCTTCGGCCCTGTCGGGTGAAAAAGTTGGCGCTGGCGAGGTGGCATCCGTAGCTTTGCCCTGCCGCACGGTGAACCAGAAGGTGCTGCCGCTGCCGGGCTGGCTCTCCACCCCGACCTCGCCGCCCATCATGTTGACCAACCGCTTGCTGATGGCCAGGCCCAGGCCGGTGCCGCCGTACTTGCGGGTCATCGAACCATCGGCTTGCTCGAAGGCGGTGAACAAACGTTTCTGGTCTTCGGCGGTAATGCCGATGCCAGTGTCTTCTACCTCGATGCGCAGCAGCATGTCCGTTACGCTTTCATCGACTAGCCGGGCGCGCAGGGTGATGGCGCCCTGCTCGGTAAATTTCACGGCATTGCCGGCCAGATTGAGCAGAATCTGGCCGAGGCGCAGGGGGTCGCCCAGCAGCGTGAGGCCGGCAACTTCTGGCGTGAGGTCGATGCACAGCTTGAGCCCTTTGTCCGTGACCTTGTGGCCGATCAGGCTGATAAGGTTTTCCAGCACCTCGCCTAGCTTGAAGCTCACCCGTTCCAGCGTCAGACGTTCAGCCTCGATCTTGGAGATGTCGAGGATGTCATTGATGACGTGCAATAAATGTTGTGATGCCTGGTCGATCTTGGTGAGCTGGTCGATGAGTTTCGGCTCGGTGGCCTTGCGCAGCGCCATATTGGTCATACCCATGATGGCGTTCATCGGCGTGCGCAACTCGTGGCTCATGTTGGCGAGGAAGGTGCTCTTGGCCCGGCTGGCGGCTTCGGCGGCTTCCTTGGCGATCGACAAGGCTTGCTCCTTCTCGTGCAATTGTTCTACCGCCGCCATCAACTCGCGCTCACGCCGATGAATCGCCTGATAGAGGCGTATCCGGTTGAGCAGCAGATGGTCGTCGATCGGCTTGGTCAGATAATCCACTGCGCCGATATCGTAGCCGCGGCGGATGAATTCCTCGGCCTTGAATACGGCGGTGATAAACACGATCGGGATATTGCGCGTGCGCTCCGTCATCTGCAGGTGGCGCGCCGTTTCGAAGCCGTCCATACCGGGCATCTGCACGTCGAGCAGTATCAGATCCACCCGGCGCTCCAGCACGCGGCCGAGGGCGTCGATGCCGGAGCTGGCTTCGATGATTTCGCAGTCATGCAAGCGCTTGAGCAGTGCGCGCAGGGTGAACAGGTTGTTGGGGTTGTCATCGACCATCAGGATGACGAAATCGGTGTTCTTGGGGGCGCTCATGGCAGGTTTCCGGCAAAACGGTAGAGATGCTCGCCCGCGGGATCGGGCTTGAACTGGCACTCGCGCGCCAGGGTCGTCAAGCCGTCGCTGGGACCAAGCAGGAGAAATCCCTCACGGTGCAGCGATTGGGCAAACAGACCGAAGACGCGACGCTGTAGTTCTGGATCGAAATAGATCATGACGTTGCGGCAGACAATCAGTTGAAATTCGTTAAAGCTGCTGTCCTGACCAAGTGCGTGATGATGGAACAGCACCCGCTCGCGATAGCGTTTGGCCACCTTGAGGTAGCGGCCGTGATCTTCCAGTCGTTCTGGAAAGTGGGTGCAGCAGCAGGACACAGCGTGGTTGTTCAGGCTTTTCTGTAGCACCTCGCGCGGATAGAGGCCAGCCTGGGCCAGGTCGAGCAGCGTCGAGTTGATGTCGGTGGCGAAGATGCGACTCTTGTCGAGCAGGCCCAACTGGTCGAGCAGCATCGCCAGCGAATAGGCTTCCTCGCCGGTGGCGCAGCCGGCCGACCAGACTTTGATCAGCGGAAAACTGGCGAGGTAGGGCAGCACCTGCTCGCGCAGCAGGCGAAACTGTTCGGGATGACGGAAAAACTCGGTGACGTTGATCGACAGTTCCGTCAGCAGACGTTGGGTCATTTGCGGATTCGACAGGGCCGCCCGCTGGAAATCGAAAAACGAGGTGAAGCCGGCATGGCTGATCAGGTTGTCGATGCGCCGTTCCACGGTGCCGCGCTGATAACTGCAGAAATCGTAGCCGGTATGCTCATGCACGGCTTCGAGGAACAGGTCGAGCAGGGCGCCTGCTGCGGTTCGCTGGCGCGGCGAGACAGCGGCGGCGGCGATACTGGTGATGCCGTGCTGCCTAAGTTGATGATCGAAATGGCCGGCGGCGAAGGCGCAGTCCGGTAGCACGTTGGCCCCATTGCACTCGCTGCCGTCCTCAACCAGTACGCAGCCACCAGCGGCACGCACGGCGGCGCAGCCAGCCACACCATCCTGGCCAAAACCGCACAGCAGGACAGCTAGAGCGCTCGGCCCGTATTCGGCCGCCAGCGATTCGAACAGCACGTCGATCGAGGGGCGCGCATAGTTGATCAAGCGATCATGGGTCAGGTAGACCAAACCGTGCGCTACCCGCATGTGGAATCCCGGCGGAGCGACATAGATAGTGCGCGGCTGCACCTTCATGAGTTGCTGCGGCATCACCACGCTGTAGTCGGTGCGCACCTTGAGCAATTGATCGAGCAGGTTTTTGCGGTCTTCCAGCACATGCTGGGCAATGAAGATGCTTGCGTCGCTCGGCGGCAAGCGCTCGACGATGGCGAGAATCTTGTCCAGGCTGTTGGCCGAACCGGCCAGCGCCACAGCGCGACAGCTTTCGAGCAGGGACTGCGGCGCTTGCGGTGGCACCGGCAGCACCGGCAATGACAAGCGCAGCAGACTGAAGGCGAGCAGCGGACGATAGGCGCGTACCTTGACATCTAGGCCGCGGTCGAGGGCAGCGGCAATAGCTTCGATGCTGGCGGGCGGCAGCGTATCGGCATCGAAGCAGACGATCTCGATCGGTTGCAAATCGGGCGCGGCCAGCAGGGCCGCGAGCTCCACTATTTCCTCGGGGCGTTCGAGGCGTCCGAGCAGGTTGATGCGGCGGATATCGATCCCGGCCGCCGAGCGCGTGTGCTGAACGGTCAGGCTCATCGCCGTCCCTGGCACCAGGCCGCAGCCATGTTGACCAGGACATCATAGTCAGCCGGTTTGGCCAGGTAGTCGTCGGCGCCTGCCGCCAGCGCTTTTTCGCGGTCGCGCGGCAAGGCCTTGGCAGTCAGGGCGAGCACCGGAATGGTCGCGAAGCGCACATCCGCCCGCATCGCCTCGATGGTTTTGTAGCCGTCCATCTCCGGCATCATGATATCCATCACCACCAGATCGGGCGTCATGCCGGCCAGCATCTCGAGCGCCTTGCGGCCGTTGAGGGCGTTATCTACCTTGGCGCCATGCTGCTCCAGCGCGGCGGTTATCACGAACAGATTGCGCGGGTCATCATCCACTACCAGGATATGGCGATTCACCAGCCGCTTGGCGCCACTGCCGGCGGGTTCGACGGTGACGGTGTGGCCGCGGTGGCGTTGCGGCGCCTGTTGCAGGAAGTGCGCGATGTTTTCCTGCAGGCGGCGCTCGGACTGCGGTGTCTGGATGATGATGCTGTCGGAAAACTGGCGCAGCCGCGCTTCATCCTCTTCGTCCAGCGGTTTGGCGCCATAGAACAGGAGGCCGAGCTCAGGCTGATGTTCATGCAGCAGGCCGGCAACCTGCTGCGCAGCGGCCAGGCTTGCCGCATCAGTGCCGAGATCAAGAATGGCAAACCGGAAGCCATCCATCGATTTGGACTTGTCGGCAAATGTTTCCAGGGAGAACTCGGCAACGGGCAGTGCAACGAGCACACCGCGATCTGCGCCGACCAGCGGGGCGATCTCGCCTTGCGTCAGCGCACCATTCATCAGCAACAAAATGTTTTTCCGATCCGCTTGGCTGCCGGACAACACCTCGGCTTCGATTCGCGCAATCTGCTCGACATCGACCGGCTTGTGCAACCAGCCCTGTGCGCCTGCGCCCATCAGGGCACTGTCGCGGTCGCGCCCGGAGATGATGTAGACCGGGATGTCGGCCAGCTTGGGGCTTGATTTCAATTGATGCAGCACGGCGCTGCCGTCCATGTCCGGCAGGCCGAGATCGAGCAGGATGCCATTCGGACTAAAGCGGCGCGCCAGTTCCAGCCCGTCGGCGCCGCAGCCGGCCAGCAGGGTCTTGTAGCCAAGGCGACGGTTGATGTCGAGGATGACCTGGGCAAACACCGGGTCGTCGTCCACCAGCAGCAGCACGGCATCGTTGCCGCCAATCTGGGCGCGGTCGTCGCTCGGCCAGGCCTGCGCCGGGGCCGCCAGGAAGGACTGCTCGGCAGCGCTGGCGGCATAAGTCGGCGCTGGCGGGATGAAATGCCCCGCAGCGGGTACGCCAGCGGCCTGGCTGGTCCGGAGCCGATGTGGTTCATCCGAGCCGCCATGCGCCGACGTGGCGGGCGGCGACTCCGGCAACAACAAGCTGAAGGTGCTGCCTTCACCCGGTGTGCTGGCCAGTTCGATGCTGCCGCCCATCAGGTGGGCGAACGACAGGCTGATCGACAGGCCGAGGCCGGTGCCGCCGTATTCGCGGCTGGTCGAGCCGTCGGCCTGCTGGAAGGCTTCGAAGATCAGCGCCTGCTTGTCCGCCGCAACACCGATGCCGGTATCGTGAACGCTGATGCGCAGCGGTAGCGCGTCTTCATGGCGGCGGCGCTCGAAGCGCAGGGTAACGCTGCCCTGGCGGGTGAACTTGATGGCATTGGAGAGCAGGTTGCGCACGATCTGCGACAGCTTGTCGCGATCGACGTTGATGTCGCCCTCGATCTTGTCCTCGACCTTCAATTCCAGCCCCTTGTCGCCGGCCGGCACGGTGAACAGGTCGCGGAATTCCTCGGCCAGGGTATGGGTGGCAATCGGCGCCGAATGCAGTTCCATGCGCCCGGCCTCGACCTTGGAGAGGTCAAGCACGTCGTTGATCAGGCGCAGCAAGTCCTGCCCGGCGCGATGGATAACCTCGGCGCGCTTGACCTCTTCCTCGCCGAGCTTGTTGTCCTCGTTGCTGGCCATCAGCTTGGCCAACAGGATGATCGAGTTGAGCGGCGTGCGCAGCTCGTGGCTCATGTTGGCGAGGAATTCGGACTTGTATTTGCTCGACAGTTCCAGCTGCCTGGCGCGCGCGTCGAGTTCGTGCTGCGAACGCATCAGGTCACTATTGCGCTGTTCGAGCGCCTGCTGCGCCTCTTCCATCTGGGCGTTGGAAGCCTGCAGTTCGGCGGTCTGTTGCTGCAACTGCTGTTGCTGCTCTTCCATCTGGCTGTTGGTGGCCTGCAATTCGGCGGTCTGTTGCTGTAGCTGCTGCTGCTGTTCCTCCATCTGGCTGTTGGCGGCTTGCAGTTCGGCGGTCTGTTGCTGCAATTGCTGCTGCTGCTCTTCCATCTGGGCGTTGGTGAGCTGCAACTGGCGGCTCTGTTCCTGCGCCTGCTGCGTCGCCGCTTCCGAAATAGCCAGCAGGTCCTTGATGCGGCTCTTTTGCAGCACCGCATACAGGAAATTGGCGATGGTCGCGGTGGCAGCATTGAGGTAATCGACCTGCGTTGCATCCAACGTCGCGCTGCGGGCAATTTCCAGCACCCCATGCAGGGCATCTTCACGCTGCAAGGGCCAGGTGTAGGTCACGGTCGGCGCCACGCTGAGCGTACCGGTGGTGATTGGCGGCAGCTCGGCCTGCATCCTGGCTTCGCCGGCATGCAGGATGATGGGCTTGCGTTCGCGCGCCACTTGGCCGACGGCGCCTTCGCCGGGCTTGACGCGGGCGCCAAGGGCATTGCGCTCGGTGTACATGTAGCTGCCGAGCAGGTCGAGGGCATTGTCGGCATCGTTCCAGACGTAGAGCACGCCGCGGCCGGCCTCCAGGGTGCGGCCCACCTGGCTGATGGCCAGCTCGGCCAGGCGCTGCGGCGTCAGGTCGCCGGTAAGGGCCTGGGCAAGCTCGGCCAGGCCGTCCTTGAGCCAGTTGCGCTGTTCGTTGGTACGCTGGTTCTCGGCCAGTTGGAGCGTCATGTTGTTGAGCGCGATGCCGAGGCGGTCGTTCTCCGACAAGGGCGCCACCTGGCCGGAGAAATCGCCGCCGGCAATCGCATCGGCCTGCTGCGCCAGGCTGTCCATGTTCGCCACGACGCGCTCGGTCGAGTCGAGCATGCGGCGGATGTCGTCCTGCGCCGGGTAGTCGAGCGTCTCGGGTCTGGACTCGCCGCGCGCCAGCGACTCCAGCTGGCGGGTGACGAACTGCAACGGCGTCATCAGCTGGCCGATCATGTAGCGGGTGGACAGCAGCACAACCATGACCAGCAGGCCGAACAGCACCAGAAAGACGACGATGAAGCGGTTCAGTTGAGCAAGAGCGACATCTTCATTCACCACGCCGACCAGGAACCATTGCAATTCGGGCTGGCGCGGGTTGGGCTGAATGGCGCGGAAGACATGAATTTGGCCGCCACGGGTAATCTCGCCCGCACTTTTTCCGCGTATCTCGGCCATCAGGTTGTGATGTTCCTTGTCGAAATTGTGACCATGGCCGAGCAGGTGGCCAAACTGCTTGTCTACCTCCGGATGGTAGAGGTAGTTGCCGTCTTGATCGATCAACATGAACTGGCGGCCTTCGCTGTTCTTGTTGGCCTTGGAGATAAAGTCGTAGAGCGCCGTGGCACGCACGCTGACCACCGTGATGCCATAAGTCACCCCGTTGACGCCAACCAGCGGCTGGGAAAAGCGGAGGACCGGCACGTGGGGTTTTTCAATTTGACCTTGCTCGATGTTGAAATCGAGCGCGCTGACATGGGCTTCGCCGCGCTTGAGCTTGATTGCGGCCGTGAAATAGTCGCGACCGCTGCTGTCTTGCATTTCGTCCTCATGCAATAGGTGCGCCTTACCGCTGGCGTGGTCGGTCTTGACGCTGATGGCATCCTGCCCGTCGCGGCCGATGAAGCGGATCTTGTAGTAGTAGGGGAAGTTGTTGGCGAAGTTGCGCAGCGTGTCGCCAGTGACATTGCGCCACTCTTCCATCTTGACTGTGTCGCCAAGATCCTTCCAGTAGGCGTAGCGCAGGATGGCATAGAAGTTGCTGATGAAGGTGAGATTGCTGTGCTGCAACGCGATGAAGCTGTCGACCTCGCCGGCGACTTGATCTCGGCTGCTTTCGAGCATCTCGACCGCATGGGTACGGTAGGCGCTGCTGGCGTTGAGGTAACCGTACAGGCCGATGGCGGTGATGGCGAGAAAAGCGGTGGCGAAGAACAACACCTTGAGCTTGGTGCGGATGCCGGCGGCGCGGAAAGCCCCGCTGCCAGGCAATAGCGGCGCCAGTTGGCGCAGACGGTCGATCAGGTTACGGGCGGGCATGGCTGCGCCTACTTCGTTTTGAAGTCGCGCAACTTGTCGGTGACGTAGCCGAGCAGTTGCACCACATCGGCCGGGGTCTTGTTCTCTTCATAGGACGCCGGCGGGGTGACATGGCGAATCATGCCGAGGTGGAACTTGACACGTTGCAACTCCGCCAGCGCCATACCTACCATGCTATGCACGTCATTTGACACGGTCTTGTCACCCATCTCGAAGCCCTTGAAGTCAGTTGTCTGCATACCTTGGGCGCGCTGAATGCGCTGGATCTCGTCTACCAACTTGAACACCGCCTTTAGCGAATCCTTCGGTTGCAGGTTGTCACGCCGCGGCGGCGGCACCGCATTCTCAAAAACACGCTGATAACGCAGGATGGCATTGACGTCCTCGTTAAGCCGCTTGACCTCGCTGTAAACCTCGCTGGGCGTGACCTCACCGGCCAGCAAGTCAAGTTCACTGGCGATCTGATTTATCTTGTTATAGCTGTCGATCGGGCGCTTGCCGCTTACTGGTATCACGGCCGGTGGTTGTCCCGGTATGCCGAGGCCATGCTTCATGATGGCAATCTCGGTGAGAATGCGCTGGGTCATGCCCCAGGGTTGTTCAGGGGTCATATCGCGTTGAGGCTCACGATTGACCGGCACCACGTAGGCCAGGCCAAGTTTGTGCCCCAATTTTCCAAGCTTGAGCAGGATGATGTAACTCTTCGCCCAGACATGGCGCGGCTTCAGGTCACCGCTCATGGTCTCGACCTGAGCCTTGCCGGTGATTCTGAAGTGGCGCTTGAGCGACTCGACTTCCTGCTCGATGCGCACGGCCTGGGCGTAGACATCGGAGGGGGTGGCCTCGGCGGCAAACACGACCGCGCTGCCAGGCAGCAGGGACAGGCATAACAGGCTAAGGCGCAGGACCATGGCAGGTTTCATACGAAACATCCTTGAGTTGTTTCCAGATTACGCTGACTGACTTGTATGAGCCAGCCTTGCAGCACTTCGAAAAAGTCGAGGAAGCGCTCTTTGATCTTGGATCTTGGATCTTGGCTATCGACCGCTGTCAGCGGTTGGCCGAACGAAGTCAACATGACGCAGGGCAACCTGCGCAATGATTTAGCCAGAGTGTCGCTATGCTTGGGGCCTGTCCATGGATAACTTGAATAGGCCCTTAAGAAATCAGCCTTGGCCAAAGCTTTGTTGTACTGTCGATGCCAATTCTTCAGGCCAGCCGACAGCGTCAGGCCGATCAACTTGTCTGCCATGACAATGAGCGCAGGGTGATTGAATTCGAGGTGTTTTAGGGGGTTGGACATTGCAATTGGGCAAACATCAAACGGCTACGCGGGCGACGGCCGCACGGCGGCGGCGGATGATGTTTCGCTGAGTACGAAGGTGTTGACGACGCTGACCAGCTTTTTGGCTTCGTCGCCGAGGGACTCCGCCGAGGAGGCCGCTTGTTCGACCAGCGCCGCATTCTGTTGCATGGCTTCTTCAATCTGGGCGACAGCGCTGGTCATGCGCTCGATACCCTGACTCTGCGCGTGACTGCCGACGCTGATTTCAGTGACCAGGTTGGCGACGGACTGGAAAGAATTTGCGACCTGCTCGATGATGGTGTCAGCCTGTTTAGCCAGTTGAGTGCCCGATTCCAGCCGTGATGAGGCGTCGGTAATCAGCGTCTTGACTTCATTGGCGGCGGATGCACTGCGCTGGGCGAGTTGTCTGACTTTGCTGGCGACGACGGCGAAGCCTCGCCCATGCGGGCCAGCACGCGCTGACTCGACAGCCGCATTCAAAGCCAGAATGTTCGTCTGGAATGCGATGCTGTTGATAATGCCGATAATGTCGACAATCTGTTTGGCGCTGACCTCGATGTAGTGCATGGTGCCGACCACGCGCTGCACGGCCGCTTGACCCTGCTTGACCTCGGCGGCAGATTTTCGCGCCATCTCGTTGACCTCGCGGGCGCGTTCGGCGTTCTTGCGCACGGTGGTGTTCAGTTGCCCCATGAAATTCGAAACTTCTTCCAGGTTGCGCGCCTGGGTTTCAGTCCGCTGAGAGAGAGCCATGTTGCCTGAGGCGATATCGCGTACCGATTCGTCGATGGTCCGAGTGGACTCTTTGATCAGGCCGATGACATTGTGCAACTGCTCGATTGTCGCGTTGGTATCTGTCTGAAAATCGGCAAAGATGCCGCGATAGTTTCCCTCGATCTCATGCGTCAGATCAGCGTTGAACAAGCGATTGAGCACCTCCGATGTTTCCTCCAGCGCCTGCCGGGTGGTTTCGAGGAAGCCGTTGATGCCATCGCTCAAGACAAGGAAAAATCCTTCTTTGCCATCGCGAGGGATGCGCAATGTCAGTTGCCCCTGATTGGCCGCAGCGACAATTTCGCTGATTTCATGTTCGACGCCAACCGCGTTGGTGCGATCCTGCCATTGCGTCGCACAACCGATATGGCGTCCGTCCTTATCCCGCACCTTGGCAAGGGTGATACGCAGGCTGCGCTCAGCTAAAACAAGATCGAGCCTGCGCACCGTGTTGAAGTCACCCTGAAAGGCTTCGCGTGCCTGGCTGCCATCCAGTAGAGAGCTTAATTCACGACCAAACAGGTCGGTCACGGAGGTCGCTTTCAGCTGGGTTTTCAGGGCCGGCAATAACATGGCCAGGAGCTTTGTTGCCGCAGTATTCATGTAGATAATCGCGGTGCGCTCGTCCGTTAGCACCAGCGATGTCGCCGAATCATCGAGTGCAATACGGATGCGCTGATTTTCCATCGCAACCTTTCGCTCTGCGTCAATCCGAGCTATCAGATTGGATTGCATAAGCGCCAGAGCCGCTAGAAGTTGTCCCATTTCATCGTCACTGTGCAGCTCGATGAGGTTGTCCATGCGGTCATGCGCAATGGCGTTGGCGATGGTGACTGCTTGCTTGAGCGGTGTGCCAATCACGCTGCGGATGAAAGCGACGATGGCCAGGGTGATGACCAGCAAGCCAGCAGCAATCATCAGCGCCAAACTAATCACATAACGCTTGGTGGCTTCCTGGAGAGATATTTTCATGCTGACAACGCCAAGGACATCTCCCTCCTTCGCATTGTGGCAACCAAGACAATCTTTGCCGAGATAGTTACTCGCGGCTTTGGTCGGCAAAATTGCGGTCATGGCTTCTCGTTCGCTGTCTTGGTAAAAAAAGCGGCGCCACTGTCGAGCACCTGTTGTTCGGCTGGCGATGCGGTTGCGCCCGATGCCGTGCCAAACATTGCCATCACCGACTTGCTCGGCAATACGCGCAGGTCGTTGATATCCTGGACATTTCTTATTTGATCGAGGTAGAGATCACGCTGTGACATGGTTCCGGTCAGCATCATGGCCGTGATACTGGGCATGGTCATCTGGTGAACGTTCTCTGCTTGTTGTCGGGCGCGCTTTTCGGTAGTTCGTACTTGATCGGAATATAGCCAAAGCATCAACGCGACACTCGTGATGACAACCATCAGCCAGATGCCACCGACGAGGCGCATCCAGATGGGCCAGTGATGTAGGTGCCAACGTTTATTGTTCATTGTGTGAACACCGGAGGAATTTGGTGAGCGTTGAAAAATAATTCATGTGTAATCCTGTTTGAGAAGGCGGGACACGATGAGACCCGTGACAGCTTCAAACATGGCGTTCTCTTGCGCCTGCAAATCTTTCATGAGACTGGCTACCTCAGCGGCGTTTTCGTGGCAGTAAGCTGTCACCAGTTTGGTGCTCAAGGTATGGATCTGTTCGTGTATCGCGCCAAGGGTCTGGAATTCCGCCGCATCCCCATAGTGCAATTTTCCCGCCCCGTGATACCACCGGCCGAAGCGGCTATCGGCAGGGCTCATTGGCGGCAGGGTTGTTGCATCGCTGGCTGGCGAACTGACATGCTGGCGCAGTTTTTCGACCCAATCGCCGAAGGCGGCCGTCGCCATCATCAAGGGTAAATCCGCTTTGTCATATTGAATGTTTGCTGCTTGCAGCCAGGCATGACTGGGTTGGTATTGGGTCAGCCAAGGGATGAATTTCTCGATGGGCATGGGGCGGGCAATGCCATAACCTTGTCCCAGATGGCAGCCAAGATGCATCAGCAGAATGCCCTGCTCAGACGACTCGACGCCCTCGGCGATGACGGTGCGGTTGAAGGTTTTGGCGAGGGCGATGACCCCTTCGACGATGGCCATGTCCTCTTTGTCGTCGAGCATGTCGCGGACGAATACCTGGTCGATTTTGAGAATTCTGGCCGGCAAGCGGCGCAGATAACTGAGCGACGCGTAGCCCGTGCCGAAATCATCCAGCGCAAAAGACATCCCCATCAACTGACATTCGACGATGACCGATGACACATGGGCCAAGTCAGCCAGCGCGGATGTTTCCAGTACCTCCAGTTCGAGTCGATCCGGGGAAACGTCAGGGTATTGGGCCAGTGAATGCCGCAGGTGTTGCATGAAGTCATGTCGTTGCAGGTGCTGGGCGGAAATATTGATGCTGAGACTCAGGCTGATGCCTTGTCGTGCCCAGATCTGGAGTTGCTGCAATGCCTGGTCGATAACCCATTGTCCGAGCTCGACAGAATGTTCTGATTCCTCGATGACGGGCAGGAACTCGCTCGGCGGCAGCAGCCCTTGCTCGGGGTGTTGCCAGCGGATCAGGGCCTCGGCGCCGATGACCTGCCCGCGGCGCATGTCGACTTTGGGCTGGTAATAGAGCACAAACTCCTGATCATGGAGCGCCTGCAGCAAGCGCTGCAAGGCTGCGCTTCTGGCGTGAACCTGGCGGTCACGCTCCGAATCAAAGACGTGGTAGCGGTTGCGTCCCTGTTGTTTGGCCTGGTACATCGCCTGGTCGGCATGGCGCAGCAGACCATCGGAATCGACGTTATCGTCGGGGTACAGGGTCAGGCCGAGACTGCCCGAGACCATCACTTTGGCTCCGCCCGGAAGTTGAAACGGCAACGTAATGCTGTGCAAGACTCGATCAAGGGTGCGCTCGCATTCGCCGAGATTCTGGATGCCGCCAACCAGCAGTGCGAACTCGTCTCCGCCCAGTCGCGCTACCGTGTCCGTGGCGCGCAGGGCATCCTGCAAGCGCCGAGAAACCTCCACCAGCAAGCGGTCGCCCGCGGCATGGCCATGTTGGTCGTTCACCGGCTTGAAGCCGTCCAGATCGAGATAGCAGATGGCCAGCATTTGCTTGCTGCGATCGGCTTGGGCCATCGCCAGTCGCATGCGGTCGGCAAGCAGAATCCGGTTAGGTAATTGCGTCAGCGCATCGTAGTGCGCCATACGTTCCAGCCGGCGCTCGTTCTCCTTGTGCGGGGTGATATCCGAGAAGATGCCGACATAATGAGTAACACGGCCGTGCGGTTCCTTGATGGTCGAAATGGTGAGCTGTTCAGCATAGATTTCACCGCTCTTCCTGCGGTTCCATATTTCTCCGCGCCAGTTGCCCTCCTGGTTCAGGGTTTGCCACATGACGACATAGAATTCCGCCCCCTGTCTGCCGGACTTCAGCAGGCTGGGGGACCGGCCGATCACTTCATCACGGCTGTAGCCGGTGATTTCGCAAAATGTCTGGTTGACGTCAATGATGCGGTTGTTGGCATCGGTAATGATGATGGCCTCATGGGCATTGGCGAAAACGCTCGCCGCCAGCTGGAGGCGGTCTTCCGCTTGCCGTTGTTCGGTAATGTTGAGCTTGATGGCCACATAACTGCTGGCCTGCCCGTGGGCATCGATGACCGGGGCGATAAAGGCGCGCTCGATATAGATGGAACCATCCTTGCGCTGGTTGATGAACTCGCCTTGCCATTGCGCGCCCTTGTTCAACGATGTCCAGAGTTCTTCATAGACGCTTCGGTCGGTCAGGCCGGATTGCAAAACGCGCGGATTCCGGCCGATCGCCTCGGCTGGCGTGTAGCCCGTCTCTTCCGTGAAACGTGTGTTGACGTACTGGATATTCGCGGCCAGATCGGTAACGACGATGCTGCAAGGATTTTGCTCCACCGCCAACGAGAGCTTTTGCAGCATGTCCTCCGCCTGTTTGCGGGAAGTGATGTCGCGGTTGCTGCCGCGCCGTCCCAGATGGCGGCCATCTTCTCCATGTACCGGTTGGCAGTTGTGCTCGATCCAGCGCGTGCCACCATCCTTGTGGATGATGCGAAATACCATGTGGTCGACTTCGTCATGGCCATCTGCATCACCTGATCCAAGGTGGTGAAGCATCCGTTCGCGGTCGTCGGGATGGAGTATCCGCGCCATCAGTTCTGCATCTTCCTGAAACTCGGCAGGCGAATATCCGGTGACCAGGGTTGAGGCGGGCGAGATGTAGCGAAAGCCGCCTTGCTCATCCACCCAGGTTTCCCATGCGTAGGCGTAGTCGGCCACCAGGCGATAACGTTCGGTGGCATCGCGCAGGCGCCGGGCGAAAGCAGCGACCATCGTGATGGCCGCCAGGAGGGTGCTGAAGATCAGCACCGCTATAGCCAGTACTTGCGGATGCATGCCATCGGCCGACATGCCGGGATCACCATCGCGAATAAAATAGGCGGCCGCCATGGCGCTGTAATGCATGCCGGATACGGCCAGGCCCATGACAATCGCACTGATCGGTTTGACGATCGATCGGGCCAACTGCTTTTGCCCCAGGCCGAATTTCACCCAAAGCGCGATCCAGGCCAATATCACGGCAACGCCGATGGAGAGCAGGAACAAGTTCAGGTCGTAGCGCAGCAGGGCATCCATGCGCAGTGCGGCCATGCCGGTGTAGTGCATGGCGCCGATGCCCGCGCCGAAGAGAATTCCGGCCCACGCCAGACGGGTGACCGACAGCGACGGCCGACTGATGACGGCGAGGGCGAGGGTGCTGGCGGCCACACCCGGCAACATCGAGATAAAGGTAATCAGCGGATCGTATTGCACGCCACACGGGATGCTGAAGGCGAGCATGCCGATAAAATGCATGGCCCAAACACCGATCCCCATGGCCGCGCCGCCCATCACCAACCAACGCGTTCGTCGCGGGCCAGTGGGTGTGGCCGCAAGTTGCTCGGCGACTTCGAAGGCGGCGTAAGCCGCCAACACCGCGATGCTGATGGACACAGCGACCAGCACGGCGCTGTAGCGGCCGAAATAGAGAAGGCTTGTCTCTGGTGGCGCGACCACAAATTGCAGGAACTCACCTGGGCTTAACAAAACTCGCTCTCCATAGTCTTTGCGCCGGACAGGATGTTGTGAGTGTTCCCGCCATTAGCGTTTCTAACTTTAGCGATAGAAAAGCATGAAGTCTGTCAGCAGCGGCTGACACGCGATGTGCTCGCTATGAATCCAGGCTCGCGATACGCAATACGCTCATGCGCGGGTGTGCGGCGGTTGATGGTTGGCTGAAAGCCTAAATCAAGCCGGATCGAGTGGCGAAAGCAACAAGTTCTGCATTGTTTTCCACATTCAGCTTGACGAAGAGACGTCGCCGATAGGTCGAGATTGTTTTTGAACTGATGCCCAGATGCTCGGCGATAGCCGCGTTGCGCTCTCCGCAGACCAGGCCGCGCAATACCTCTTCTTCACGTTTGGAGAGGAGGTCGACTGTCCTTCGCGGCGCTTGCTTGCGTCGTGTTTTCTCCGGGCTTGGCGGCAAAGGGAAAACACTGTTTCCTTGCAGGACGCGATTCAGTGTGTTCAGAATGGTTTCGGCATCCGAGTCTTTGGAGAGAAATCCTTTCGCGCCGAGGCTGCGGACATGGCGTGCATACTGATCGGCCGGATGCATGGTGAATACGATGACCGACGGCGATGCCGCCCGGGCATTCAACTGTTCCAGCACCTGCATGCCGCTCAGGCCGGGAAGCGAGATATCCAGAAGCAATAAATCCGGTTTCAGCGTGTCGCTGAGTTCCACGGCTTGAAAGCCGTCTGCCGCCTCGCCAACAACGATCAGGTCGGGCTGGCTGGCAACCACGGTACGCAGTGCCTGTCTGACCACCCAATGGTCGTCGGCAATGAGAATTGTGTATGGCATTACTTCACCTCGCCGTTGTGGAGTGGAATCTGCACCGATACAGCCATACCCGGGGAGGCTTTTTCGAGCTGCATCGAACCATTGTGCCGGTTCAACCGGCCGCGGATGCCGCGCAGTCCAAATCCTTCATGCATGCGCTCGGCATCGAAACCCTGCCCGTTATCTTTGACTTTCAGGAGGACATAATTCCTGCCCTGGGTCAGGGTCACGCTCACATCAGTGGCGCTGGAGTGCCGCGCTACATTGGTCAGCAGTTCCTGCAAGATGCGAAAAACATCCAGGCGGATCGATTCGGGTGGCTCATCGGGGAGCCGGAAATGGCTGCGCTTGACCTTGATGCCGCTTTTTTCCGCCCAGTCGCGCAAATACCATCGGCAGGTTTCCACCAGACCCAGGTCGTTGAGCATCGGTGGCCGCAAACGGGTGTACACGCCACGGGATGAAACCAACGTTTGCGACACAATCTCTTGCACTTGCGTCAGGACTTCCCGCCCCGCTTGCGGCATGTTGGGTGCCAGCCTGTTCAACTGATTCAGCAACAGGTTGGCGCCGGTCAGCGAGGCCCCGATCTGGTCGTGGATGTCGCTGGCAATCGCCAGGCGTTCCTTCTCGATGGAGTCGTGCATGTGTGCTGACAGGCTATGGAGTTGTTTCAAGGCCAGATCCAGCTCCTGCGCACGTGCGATGGCCTGTAGCTCGGCCCGTCGTCGCTCGGTAATGTCCGAACAGAAACCCATGACACGCTTGTCGGTCAGCACCACGGTCTTCAGAGAAACCAGAATTTCCGTGCCATTTTTTTGCCGCAAGCTCAACTCGTTACTGCCGCCTCCTTGTTGCATGAAGCCGGCGAACAGACCGAGATGGGCAGGCCGATCTCCGTGAGGGGCCAGGTCGCCAATGGACATGCTGAGGAGTTCTTCGCGGGAATATCTGACGAGTTCGCAGCCCGCCGGATTGACATCAAGATAACGGCCGCCTGCATCGGCAATGAAGATCCCTACAGGCGCGTCTTCGACGTAACACCTGGCCAGATCTCGCTCTCTGATGAGATCGGCGGTACGTTCCAGGATTCGCGCTTCGAGTGCCTTGTTTTGCGTGCCGATCTCGTCCAGCGCCCTGTGCAGCATCAGATGCGTGTGAACTCTGGCCAGTATCTCGTCGCGCTGGAAGGGTTTGATGATGAAATCGACGCCGCCCATATCGAACCCCATGACACGATCAGCGACGTCTGTCTGGCCGCTAATGAAGATGATGGGAACGTGGGTGGTACGCGCATCCTGTTTCAGTTGCCGGGCCACTTCGAAACCATCCATCCCGGGCATGCGCACGTCCAGGATGATCAGTTCGGGTGGAAAACTGAGCGCCGACTGGAGCGCCAGTTCCGGCGACGGCGCAGCGCGGATGCGATGGCCGGCCTGTTTGAGCAGATGCGACAGCAGGTCCAGGCTGGCTGGATCGTCATCGACAACCAGAATTTCAGCCTGCACGGGGTGCGCGGTCAGGGGCATTGCGGCGCCTCGCCATCCGCGCCGGGCAAGGTTTGCAACTGCGCCAGGATCGTCGGGTAAGCATAGTTTCTGACGCGTTCTCTGAGCGCCTCGGCGAGTTCGGCATCAAGCGGCGCGATCTCGCCAATCACCTCCAGAATGCGTTCTTGATCGAGCCTGAGAATGGCTTCGGCGAGATCGTGCCGCAGCCTGGCGGGCAACCCAGCCAGGGCGGCGCTGCTGAACGCATGGAGCGCTTCGGAAGATTCGGTGGTGGTGGCATGTTCATAGCGCAGCTTGAGCAATCGCCCCATGCAGTCGAAGATATTCTGTCTGCGGAAGGGCTTATGGACGATCGCATCGAAGCCGGCGGCCAGGAGTTCATCATCATCATCCTTCAGGATGGCGGCGGTTACAGCGGCAATTCTGATGTTCTTGCCATCGGGTAGCGCACGAATGCGCCGGGTGGCTTCCACGCCATCCATGACCGGCATACGCCGGTCCATCCAGATGAAATGCGGTTGCCAGCGCTTGAACTGCTCTACCGCTTCGGCGCCGTTCTCGGCGAGGGCGACATGAAAACCGGTGGTTTCCAGCCAATGGGCCAGCAGAAGCTGGTTTTCGCGGTGATCATCGACGACCAGCACCCGGATGTCCGGCTGATCGGCTGCCAGGCCGCTCACATCGCAATAGTCTCTGCTGGGTTGCGGGATGTCTGCGGCGGATGCCCGTTGGCAGGGGAGTTCGACACGAAAAGTGCTGCCTTGCCCAGGGCTGCTGCCGAGCGAGAGCCGGCCCCCCATCAGTTCGACAAATTGACGCGCAATGGACAAGCCCAAACCGGTGCCATGCTGCCGCGCCGTGGCCCCGATCTGCACAAAGGGCTCGAAGATCCGGGTCTGGTCGTCAGGCGCAATACCGATACCGGTATCGGTCACTTCGATGACCAGAACTTCCGTGTCGTGTCGATCAACGCGGGCATTCAAGGTAACGCTGCCCTTCTCGGTAGCATTGATGGCGTTGGAGATCAGATTGATGAGGATTTGCTTGAACTTGTCCTCGTCGCTGATGACGTAGCGCGGGAATTGGGCGGAGAGGGCGACGCTCAACTGCAAGCCTTTGTTCTGACAGCGCAGTTGCAGCATGGTGGAAACTTCGGTGATTACTGCGGAAATATCAAATGGGGCCATTTCCAACTGGATGTGGCCCGCTTCGATCTTGGCCAGTTCCAGCACGTCATTGACGACACCGAGAAGGTGGTTACTGCTGCGGTGAATGATGGCCAGAGACTCTTTCTGGCTGTCGGTGATCGAGAGGTCGCGCTGCAAAATATCGGAATAGCCGAGGATCGCGTTCAGCGGGGTGCGCAATTCGTGAGACATATTGGCGAGAAACGCGCTTTTTGCCTGGCTGATGGCTTCGACAGCATGATTGGCAAGTGTCAATTCCTCCTCCGCCTTCTGCCGGCGGTGAATTTCGCGTGACATTTCCACGGTGCCGTCGGCCAGTCGGTCGTACATATTCATCAGTGTTTCGATGAGCACCTTGGTGGTGCCGGTCATTTCTTCGTTGGCGGCCTCTTTCGCCAGCGCCAGCGAAATGCCCCGCGGCAAGGCCAGCACCACCTTGGCCATGCGCTTGTCCGAATCGAGAATATGGTAAGCCAGCCAGTGGGTGAGAAATCTGACGATGCCAAGCAGCATTTCGTCATGCGACTTGCTGCTTTTTTCTTGCGAGATCCGGGTGACTTCGCCTATGAAGTCGCCGTGAGATTGATGATGCCAGGTGGCCCAGACATCGCCCTGGAAATGGTCGCGCCAGATCGCTTCTTCGGTGCTGAAGTGAAACTGCACGTACTCCGTGATTGACGCAAGGATCTTGTCGAGCGTCGGGGCTTCCGCCTGAAATGCGATGTGACTGACCAGCGAATTCAGCAGATCGACCAGCTTCCTGTGCTGCTGGTCGATGATCTCGATGCCGCATTCGAAATTATCGTTCCAGGGGAATATCTCGAGTTTGGTCATCATGGCGATTGCTTTACGGACGTGGTGTCAAATACGGAATATGAAAAATATTAGGGGTGCGAATATTTTTTATTATGGCTGAACTCCCTTGGGGTTGCTGTCAGCCGTTGCTGACAGACTTTCCAAAAAACGCTGGTTAAAGTCAGCCATTCGATAGAAGGATCAGCCTGGATATTTCATGAATCCCCATCGTCAAGGCGACGCCATGACAATCACGGAACAAGCAGGCCAGCCGGTCATCCTGGCGGTTGATGATGCGCCGATCAATCTTGGCATTCTCCGGGCAGCGCTGACCCCGGCCTGTCATTTATTGAGCGCCAGCAACGGCCTGCATGCGCTCGAACTGGCCGCACGGCACCAGCCCGACCTCATCCTGCTCGACATCTTGATGCCCGAGATGGACGGCTATGAAGTCTGCAAGCAACTCAAGCGCAATCCGGTTACAAGCAACATCCCGGTGATCTTTCTGAGCGCCATGAGCGAAGCTGCGGACGAGCAGAAAGGGCTGCAACTGGGGGCGGTCGATTACATCACCAAGCCGATCCATGTGTCCTTGCTGCGGGCGCGGGTGAAGACGCATCTGGAGTTGGCCGCCGCGAGGACGGCATTGCAACGAGAAGTGGCGTTGAGCTACTTGATGATCGATTCGCTGCAGAGTTCTATCGCTGTGCTGGACGAAGCGGGCGAAATCATCCGGGTTAACCAGAACTGGCGCAATTTTGCCGCGACGAATGAAGGCGCTGGCTGGCTGCGAGAAGGCGTCGGCCTCAATTACTTCGAGATCTGTCGCCAGGCCGCCGACTCCGGTGATGCTTCCGCCGCTCAGGCGCTGGCGGGCATGCTGCAGGTGATGTCTGGCGAGCGCCCTGAATTTTCCCTGGCGTACCCCTGTCATTCTCGGCACCAACAGCGCTGGTTCCTGCTGCAAGCCACGCCATTGCTCGGCTCGTTCAAGGGGCTGGTGCTCAACCACATCGACATTACCCGTGAGCACGAAGCGGAGTTGTTGGCGCAAGCGGAACACGATCGCTCCATGATGTACCTCTGGGTCGTCGATGCCTTCATCGTCGTCCTCGATCGCGTCGGGCGAATTCAGCGCATCAACCGCAAAGGCTGCGAAATCCTCGGTCGCAGCGAAACGGAACTGCTTGGCAGCGAGTGGTGTGACGTTTGTATTCCCGCGATCTACGCGCAATGGCGGCATTATTACCAGGCCTTGATGGCGGATCAGGCGCAGACCTCGCAACACGCCGAGTATCCCGTGCTGGGCGCCGATGGCCAGCAACATTTGATCAGCTGGCAGCGGCAGGTATTGCGCGATGCAAACGGCATGCCCTCGGGTCTGGTGAGTTGCGGGCTGGATGTGACCGCGGAACGCTTCGTGCAGCACGCCCTGGCCCAATACCAGGATCAACTGGAAGACATGGTGAAGTCGCGCACGGCCGATCTTGAACAAGCTCGGCAGGTTGCGGAACGTCTGGCGCAGGCGAAAAGTGAGTTCATCGCGAACATGAGCCATGAGATCCGCACGCCGCTGAACGGTGTTTTGGGGCTGGCGCAGGTCGGCGTGCGCAGCAGCCAACATCGCCGAACCCAGAAAATATTTACCCGCATCATGAATTCCGGCCACCTGCTGCTCGCCGTGGTGAATGACATTCTTGATTTTTCGAAAATCGAAGCCGGCAAGTTGCTTACCGAAGCTGTGCCGTTCGAACTGGGGCGGGCGATCGACGATGCCGTCGACGCCAACGCCCATCGGGCGTACAGCAAGGGACTGGCATTCGAGGTGATGGAGGCGGCCGATCTGCCACTGCGGGTTGTCGGTGACTGCGTGCGCCTGACTCAGGTGCTGATCAACCTGATCAACAATGCCATCAAGTTTACCGAGCACGGCCGAGTGCGACTGGAGGTGCGGCCGGGCGCCGCATCGACAGGCCAGGCCGGCATCCTGTTCCGCATCGAGGATAGCGGCATAGGCATGAGCGAGGCGCACGTCGGGCGTTTGTTCACTCCCTTCGAGCAGGCTGATAGCTCGACGACACGGCGCTTTGGCGGCACCGGACTGGGCCTGACCATCAGCCAGCGGCTGGTCAACGCGATGGGTGGGAAGATCACGGTGCAAAGCTGGCTGGGCGCTGGCACGGCGTTTGACATCTGGTTACCGTTGGCAGCGGCTCCTGCCGAGGCGTCAAAATCCACGCCCGCGACCTGCGGCCACATCGTCTTGGCCGGCTTGCCGCCCGCCGAAGCGGAAGCCGTTAGCGCAGGACTCTCCGCGCGTGGTTGCCGGGTAGACAACTTTGCCGCAACGGGAAAAGCAACGATAGTCGATTGCTTCGTGGCGGATGCCGAGGCTGTGCAACAGGCCGAGGTGCGGGCAGCGGTGTTGGCGGCCATCGCCGCGCGGCATAACGTGCTGATTGTCGGCACCCCGGGTCAGACGACCCCTGTACCGCCGAAGATCGCGAAAGATAGCGAGACGCTGGAACGACCCTTGCGGCCGCGGCAGATTCTGCAGCGCTGCTCGCCAGCGCAGCAGGATTCGTCGGCCGGAGTCCTGGTGAGCGGGGCGCGCTTGCGCGGTCTGCACATCCTGGTGGCCGAAGATAACGAGGTCAATCAGCTCGTCGTCGAAGAGATGCTCGGCCTGGAAGGCGCCCTGGTCTCGATCACCTGTAATGGGCGTGAAGCCTTCAAGCGGCTGCGGGAAAGCGGGATATCTGCCTGCGACATCGTCTTGTCCGATGTGCAGATGCCGGAGATGGATGGTTACGAACTGGCGCGCCGCATTGCCGAGTTTGCGCCAGACCTGCCCGTCATCGGTCTGACGGCCCATGCCATGGCGGAAGAGCGTGCGCGTTGCTTGGCGGCGGGAATGCGGGAACATCTGACCAAGCCGATCGACCTTGATCTGCTGGTTGCGACCATCCTGCGACTGTTACCGCCAGAGCGCAGGGCGGCCATCGATGCGCCTGCGGCCGCCTCCCGGAAAACAATCGACTCTGCGCTAACGGCTGCGGAAACCGCCGTCCGATCAGCCCCGACAAGTGAATCCGCAGCGGTCGCGCCGTTTTTTGCGCCCGACCCGAGCATGATCGATTGGCAGGCCCTCCGCGCACGTTTCAATGGCCGGCAGGCTTTCATCGACAAGCTGGTGTCGACGACATTGATGAGCAATATGGGCAGGGCGGCAGCCTTGCGCAACGCTGCACGTCAAAACGACTTTGAGACGGTCGCCTGTATTGCCCACGACCTCAAGGGCATGGCCGGCAATATGAAGGCGCAGCCTATTTATGCGCTGGGGGCGGAGACCGAAGCTGCCGCGCGGGCCGGCAAGGCAGAGACCGCAATACTGGCCGAGCGCTTGGCGGCGGCAAGCGAGACGCTGATGGCCGAGCTGCAGAAAAGCCACGCACCGTTGTTCGTTGAGGAGAACTGATAATGCCCCTGCATAACGAAGTTATTCTTCTCGTCGATGATGATCCGCTGGAACTCGAAATCATCGCGGACGATCTGGCCAATCTGGGGGTTCGGCGAGTCGTAACGGCGCAAAGCGGAGCGGAAGCTCTTGAACTGATCAAGCGGGGGGCGCCGATCACCACCCTGATGACGGATATTTGCATGCCGAACATGGATGGACCGCAGTTTCTGCGGCAACTCGCCGAAACCGGCTGTGTGACACGCGTCGTGTTGGTCAGCGGCGTCAGCAAGGATCTCCTGCACAGCATTGGCACGTTGGGTCGTTCGCATGGCCTGAACGTGATTGGCTTCATCCATAAGCCGGTTCAGACCGCCGCGCTCAAGGCCATGTTGATCGGGCCGGAAGGCGCCGCCACAAGATCGCGCCAGGGCTCCGCCAACGAACCTGAGCTGGACCTGTCAACACCCCGTTTGCTGCGAGCCATCGAGCAGCGTGAAATCCATCCGTGGTACCAGCCGAAAGTCGATAGCGCTCAGTTGCGCGTCGTTGGTGTCGAGGCATTGGCGCGTTGGCGTTTTCCTGATGGCGGATTGGCAAACCCGGGCTGTTTTATTCCAGCCATCGAGGCGGCGCGCTTATCCGCCGCGCTCTTCTTCGGCATGCTGGAACAGGTACTCGTCGATATGCGGCGTTGGCGCGCCGAGGGCCGTGTTTTCAAGGCCTCGGTCAATCTTTCCATGGATTGCGCGTTTCAGCTGGACCTGCCAGATCGGCTGCAAGAATTATTGAAGCAGTTCGCCGTACCCGCTCAGCAGATCATCATCGAGGTCACCGAGAGTCAGTTGATGGCGGACAAGGCGGCGGCCATGGAAACCTTGACCCGCTTGTCACTGATGGGCTTCGTCCTGTCCATCGACGATTTCGGCACCGGCTACTCCAGCCTTGCCCAGGTGGCCGCCCTGCCATTTGGCGAATTGAAGCTTGACCTCGGTTTCGTCCAGCAGGCAGGCATCGACATCAAGGCCGACGCGATCCTGCAAAGCACCGTGACACTGGGCCGCAGCCTGGGCATGGAGGTGGTTGCCGAAGGTGTGGAAACGTTCGAGCAGCTTGATATTCTGCGCAATTTTGCTGCGCCGCTCCTGCAGGGATTTCTGATTGCCCGCCCGATGCCGGCCAACCAGTTTGACGGCTGGCTGGCCAACTGGCGTCCCGGCTTGCATCAGCAGCCTGGCTGCGCGCGGCAATTCACCCTGCTGGTGGTCGATGACGATCGCGCGATGCGGGCGGTCATCGAGGCGGAGTTGATTGACCGGATGCCCGGTGTCCGGGTGCTCGCCGCCGCCAATGGGGAGGAAGCGCTGACTGTCGCCGCGAACAATATCGTCGATGCGACAACGCTGGATTTCAATATGCCGGGCATCAATGGTCTGCAACTCTTGCGCTGCTTGCGCAATACCTGCCCGGCAGCGCGCCATGTGTTGCTGACCAGCGACCTGTCTGAAACGACAGCACGTGAAGCCACTCTCCTGGGCGCGCTATATTGTCCGAAGCCGCTGACCTCGCCGCAGGCGGATCGCATCGTCCGCCATTTTTACGAGCCATGAACCTGGAAACCCCATTTGGGATTGAATGTTGTTAAATTTCAATCGGTTGCGTTACTACTTGTGTAGGTGCGAATGCATTCGGTAACTTCTCAATAACCCACGGCAACCCTATCAAAAGGCTGCCGAGATAAGTTACAGCGACCTATCAAATTACAGCGCTATTCAAGCCCTGATCGACATGCCCATCCGGAACCCGATGCTGAATATTCCCGACGCGGAACGTACTCCGTTGGTGAATCAATTGCTGGTGCTGATTGAACAGGTCATCGAGGAGAACCACCGGCTGAAAGACCTGTAGGTGCGAATTTATTCGCACATAACGCATTGATTATGCGAATAAATTCGCACCTACATCGGTTCCAACTGAGCTTTCCAGGTTCAGCCGTTGCGCGACGAAGTCGCACGCAAGGGAGCGAAGGGAAAACCGAAGTTCAAGGCGAGCGGAATGGAGCGTGAAACGGCTTCCAGTCCTGATGCCAGCGCGCCTGATGGCACCGGACCTGACGCGCAGCTCCTGGGCAAGCGTCCCGGATCAGCCAAGCGCAGCAAAACGAAGCATCTCGCGATCCATGAGATCGTCACGCTTCCGCCCAGCCAGCCGCTCCCGCCGGGCTCCCGTCGCAAAGGGCATCGCGACTTCATTGTCCAGGGCTTGAAGATCCAGGCCAGGAACACCTGCTATCGGCTGGAGGATAGACAGGCCCCGGACGGCAGCTGCCTGCGCGGCGTGGTGCCCGCCACGCTCAACGGCGGACACTTCGGCCCGGAACTGCGGCGTTGGCCGAATCGGGGCACGCCATCACCCAGTCGCACCGACAACTCCATGTGGCGCTGGAAGCGAGATGTTCGAAGCTCGTCGACCAATACAAAGTTGGCAGCATCGAGGCGAGTGTGCTCATTGGCTTCCTGACATTCGACATTGTCACCCGTTGAGGTGGCTTTTTTGTTTATGGCGTCACCATCGCCCCGCAGTTCGTATGTTGGGCGAAATTGCTATCCAGCCTTGTCGCGGCTGGAGAATTGGGTAAAACCACTTCCAGTGGAAATTTTGAACGAAACTTGCTGGGGTCGGCATTAGTTCGTAGAGCCCGTTTCTCCTCATAGGATTCATCGTGCGTACCTTTACTCTCAGCCTCATCGCTTCCTTCCTCCTCAGTGGCTGTTCCGTGCTAGCAGTTGCAGATGCAGCCGTGTCTGTTGTGGCCACAGGTGTTAGCGTCGGTGTGGCGGTTGTGGGAACTACCGTTAATGTTGCTGCGACCGGTGTCATGGCTCTCGCAGGCAGTGATGATGAGAAGAAAGACTGACGCAAACTGGCGGAAGCTCATCCCGATAAAAATTTGAGCGAACCATGCTGAGGTCGGCTTGGGTTCATTGGTGAAGTTTAGTGTCACTTGGGTTGGAACAAGTCCACGCGGATGGCAGATTTGAACCGAAGCGGCCCTTGGCCGATCCTTCACCTTCAT
>JFJP01037340.1_pt1 | contig 31700 bp, 23 predicted proteins | sample 431651 | NCBI WGS metagenome assembly JFJP01 (sample SAMN02602958, study PRJNA72255) | Microbial mat metagenome, whole genome shotgun sequencing project. | biome: fresh water; feature: sink hole; material: water; isolation source: purple microbial (photo- and chemosynthetic) mats found in... | reverse complement strand
AACCTGTCTATTCATATAAGTCAAGCGATGTTGTAATAAGCAAGTGACACAATAATTGAATCATGAGCAGATTCAGAATACACAGGATTGATCATTACGACCCGGTAAAAGTTGGCAGGAAATACAGGATTATTTATTCAATTTGTGTATTGATCCCTTTGGTTTTTATGAATGCTTTGCAGCTTCTGATGAATTTGGATCTTAATTTCAACATAATTTTTCTGGCGTGTCTTCCGGTAATCATTATGGTATATTTCATACTTCTTAAGAAGGTGAGATCAAACACAAAAGATCTGAAACAGATCGGAGAGATAGAAATTACACAATCCTGCTTAAGAAAATGGATCGGCGATTCATTGACTGAATATGGTTTTCATCTTATAAAAGAATTGAGATTAGTTAAACATTTGCCTTCAACCAGCGTTAAAGAGAGTAAAGGCAGGTATTTTACTTATATTCTTAAAATAAGGTTAACAGACGAGGCAGAGGAATCGCTAATTGTGTCAGACAGATCAATAGACCATAACAATAAAATCAGCCTGGCTGAAACAATGAAAACTCTTAAGAAAATTGTTCGTTTTGATGTGATTCTGGAATTGTAATTTTTTAACCACGGAGTTACACAGTGTTACACAGAGTAATCACGGAGAAAAACATTAACTTTGTTGTCAATATTAGAAAAAATGGAACCGATATCAACAACCCCCAAACCAACAGCCTGGGCAGGATTTGTCCGGAGATCAAAGAGAGTTTTTAAATGGGCTTTATCTCTGATATTAATCGTTTTTGCAATATTTATCTATTGGAAATACTTCTATACATACAGTGAAGGTTACCGGGCCGGGTTACTGCAGAAATTCTCAAGTAAGGGAATGATATTTAAGACTTATGAAGGTGAAATGATTTTAAGCAGTGTATCATCAACAAGTAACGTTGTTCTGGCTTCTGAAAAGTTCCTTTTTACTATGACAAACAAAACCCTCGTAAGACAATTCGATACTCTCCAGGGCAATATGGTTATTGTTCATTACAAGCAGAAAAACGGCAGACTACCCTGGCAGGGAGATACTCCATATCTGGTTGACAGTGTAAAGGTTAAGCGATAAGAATTACTTCATCACCTTTTTCAATATCCCAAAAACACCTCTTATAAAAGTGGCACTTGTAAGCACTTTGACTACCTGCTGTTGAGGTGATTTACTACCTCTTCCGTATGTTGACCCTGACGGAGGCCTTGCAGGTTGCGGAGCCCATCCGCCCTTCTTTTCCGCCGCTGGTTCTGCAGAGGCAGGTGCTCCCCTTTCAGCAGTTGCTTTTTCAATACCTTCTACTTTCCTGTTCAGGATTTCATATGCACTTTCACGATCGATCGTCTGGCCATACTTCTGAACAAGTATTGAAGATCTGTTTATTGACGAGATTTCAGCAGGGGTAAGAATATCCATCCTGCTCACAGGAGCTCTTAACATCGTAGCTGCCAGAGGGGTTGGAATTCCTTTTTCACTTAATGCTGTAACAAGGGCTTCTCCAATCCCCAGACTTGTAATAGTCTCATCTGTTTTGTAATATTGAGATAACGGATAATTCTCTGCTGTGAGTTTAATTGCTTTTCTGTCGACGGCTGTAAATGCTCTTAACGCATGCTGCACTTTTAATCCGAGCTGCGATAGTACTCCATTCGGAACATCAGTTGGATTCTGAGTTACAAAAAAGATCCCCACCCCTTTTGAACGGATAAGCTTTACTATGTTTTCTATCTGATCGAGAAGTGCTTTACTGGCCTGACTGAAGATAAGATGTGCTTCATCAATAAATATGACAAGTTCCGGCTTTTCAGCATCTCCCTTTTCAGGCATCTGGCTGTAAATTTCAGCCAGAAGAGAAAGCATGAATGTTGAAAAGAGCTTTGGTTTATCCTGAATATCTGTAAGTCGGACAATGCTAATATATCCATTGCCGTTTTTGTCAACCCGCATCAAATCCTTTATGTCAAATGAAAGCTCTCCGAAAAAAAGATCTGCACCCTGCTGATCAAGCTCAATTATCTTTCTCATTATTATGCCGGTTGTTGAAGTCGAAATCCTGCCATAATCTTTTTCAATTTCAGCTTTACCTTCTTCCGTTATATATTGAAGAACCTTTTTAAGATCCTTCAAATCGAGAAGTGCAAGCTGATTATCATCGCAATAATTGAAAATGACTGACAATACTCCTTCCTGTGTATCGTTCAGATCGAGTATCCGGGAAAGAAGTACCGGGCCAAATTCTGATACTGTTGCTCTGAGCCTTACTCCTTCCTGTTGTGAAAGTGACATAAGTTCAACCGGATAACCTTTGGATGAAAACGATAGTTTTAATTTTGCATGCCGCTCTGTAATAAATGGCTTCTCAACTCCGGGCATTGCAATACCGCTAAGATCTCCCTTGACATCCATTAATAAAACAGAGACCCCTTTTTCTGACAACTGTTCTGAAATTACCTGGAGAGTCTTTGTTTTTCCGGTACCTGTTGCTCCGGCAATGAGTCCGTGCCTGTTCATTGTCCTCAACGGAACCTTTACCTGTGCATCACCAATCGTCTCGCCATCAAGAATTGCACTTCCAAGAGTAATGAAATCACCTTTACAGGAATATCCGTCATTAATATGTTTTAAAAATTCATCTATTTTACTCATATTGAATATTTTAACAATATCTTATCACGCCCTTATTTGTACTGCAATTTAATAGTTTAAGATCAATTTTCAACGATACACTTACTTTTGTCTTTTACCTTTTTACTTTTGCCTTTTTACTTTTGTCTTCCAGATTATGTTTCCAAAATGTTAAACAATTTTCGTATTTCTCTGTTTACTTGAAATTATTAACCCCAGTTTTAAAAATTACATGTATTTTTAAAGCGGAATAAATCGGAAAAAATCTGAACTATGAAAACAAAAATTCTAATTGCACTTTCAATTATTATGTTGCTGTCGGCTAATGTGCTGGCACAAGTTACAGAAGTCGAAAAAACACTAAGAACCCAGTCAGCCGATACAACATTAGGCTGGAAAAAAGGAGGAATATTTAGCTTCAATATGGCGCAAACCTCCCTTACGAACTGGGCGGCAGGAGGACAGAACTCTGTTGCATTCGGAGGGCTTTTCAACGGTTTTGCCAATTATAAAATGGGAAAATCGCAATGGGACAATACTCTTGATGTTGGATACGGATTACTCAAGCAGGGCAAATATGAAGACTTCAGAAAGACAGATGATAAGTTTGATTTCTCCTCAAAATACGGAAGAGAGGCTTTTAAAAATTTTTATTATTCGGCTCTCTTAAATTTTAAGACCCAGATGACTGCAGGATACAATTATCCCAGTAAGAAGACAATATCCGATTTCTTTTCACCTGCCTATCTGACCCTGGCACTCGGACTTGATTATAAACCAAATACCCACTTCAGTGCCTTTATTGCACCGCTAACCGGCAAGTTCACATTTGTTACAAACGATTCTCTTTCGAACGAAGGTGCATTCGGAGTAACACCCGGCAGCACAACAAAAAGCGAGTTCGGAGGATATATAAGAACCACTTATACAAAGAATGATTTCAAAGGGGAATTCCTCAAAAACATATCATTTACAACTAAACTTGACTTGTTCTCAAATTATCTTGATAACCCGCAAAACGTTGATGTAAACTGGGAAGTTCTTATCGGAATGAAGGTTAATAAATTTATAACAGTTAACATTAATACTCTCTTGATTTATGACGACAATATCAAAGTCCCTTATGATCTCAACGGAGATGAGTTAATAGCAGACGGAGAAGGGGTAGCTTCGAAAATACAATTCAAAGAGATCCTTGGTGTAGGTCTATCATTTAAATTTTAATACTAACTAAGTTAAATCCCCTTTTATGAAAGTAGTAGACGAATTCAAAGCCTTTGCAATGAAAGGCAATGTAGTAGATATGGCTGTCGGTATTATAATTGGTGCCGCATTTGGTAAAATTATTGCCTCGATGGTCAGTGATGTAATTATGCCTCCCCTTGGATTATTAATTGGCGGAGTAAATTTTACAGACCTGAAATTTGTTATGAAAGCTGCTGTAGGAGAAAATCCTGCAGTTACTTTAAATTATGGCAATTTTCTTCAGGTAGTTTTTGACTTTTTAATTGTTGCTTTTGTTGTATTCTTGATGATTAAAGCAATGAATTCAGCCAAGAAAAAACAGATTGAGGCTCCACCGGCAGCACCTCCTCCCCCTTCAAAGGAAGAATTACTACTCACAGAAATCCGCGATCTGCTTAAAAAATAAAATTGCTTCTCCTTCCTTTTCTTTATTTAAGGTTTTATAAAGCACTATTTAAGAACTTTCACAGAGGAAATCCGGAGAAGACACAGAGTGCCACAGAGATATAATACTCTGTGGTTTTATTTTTTTCTCTGTGATTCTCTGTGCCAGCCTGAGCCTGGCGAAGGCCTCTGTGTCTCTCTGTGTAACCTTTCTAAATCCTCGCCACCAACATTTCGTATTTTGAGGACAATTAATTCCTAAATTAGCTTCCGCAATAAAAAGATTTTAAGAATGAAATTAAAATTCTCTTCACTGATTTTCTTTATGGCAATTTTGCCTCTTATTTATTCTACACCCATTGCAGGACAGGCCGATCCAACAGAATTAAGGATCTGGTTCAATAAACCTGCAGAAAACTGGAACGAGGCACTGCCTGTCGGAAATGGTCGTCTGGGGGCAATGATTTTCGGAGGAATAGATATTGAGCGCCTGGAGCTTAATGAAGAAAGTGTATGGACCGGCGGCCCCCGCTGGGATGCCAATCCCGATGCTCTTAAAAATCTACCGAAAGTAAGAAAACTCCTTTTTGAGGGGAAGTACAAGGAAGCAGAAGAGCTTGCACAGAAGGGAATCATGGGCGAAAAACCTCAAAACCCTGTTGCCACATACCAGGCACTCGGCGATATTTATCTCAATTTCGGGAAACAGCGCGATGTAACTAATTACAGGAGAGAACTCGACATCGAAAATGCAATAGCAAAAGTTTCTTATACCTCACGTCAGGTTAATTATACCCGCGAGGTTTTTTCAAGTGCTGCTGACCAGGCACTGATTATCAGGCTCACTGCAGATAAACCGGGAACTCTTACTTTTACAACCAGGCTTACCCGTTCAGGAACAAAGGCAATAATAGTTGCAAACGGGTCAGATATAATAATGAACGAACATGTTGGAAACGGTCTGGGTGTTAAAATGTATAGCCGTCTTAAGCTAATGGCAGAAGGTGGAACAACCAAATCAGGCGGCGACAGTATAAGAGTTGAAAAGGCAAACAGTGCAACAATTTTTCTTACCGCAGCAACAGACTATTTCGGCGACGATCCGGCAATTACTTCAGATGTCAGGTTGACAAATGCCTCATCACACTCCTATACAGACCTGCTTAAGTCTCATACTTCTGACTATCAGTCTCTTTTTAAACGAGTTGATCTGGATCTGGGTTCTTCCGATGGAAATTATTTCACCACAGATTCCCGGATTGCTGCGATGCAAAACGGTTATGTTGACACTGATCTTATCGAACTGTACTATCAGTTTGGCAGATATCTTCTTATAAGCAGTTCTCGAAAGGGAGATCTTCCCTCCAACCTTCAGGGAATCTGGGCCGATGGGTTGAATCCACCATGGAGCGCAGATTACCATATTAATATCAATATACAAATGAATTACTGGCTCTCAGAGATGACAAATCTTGGTGAGCTGCAGGAACCATTCATTGAATTTATTGATGCCCTGAGACCAAATGGCCGCCGCACAGCTAAAGAAGTCTATGGAATGAACGGGATTGTTGCACATTACACAACAGACGTCTGGCACTTTACAGAGCCTACAGGTGCAATAGGCTACGGTATGTGGCCGATGGGCATAGCGTGGAGTTGTCAGAATATCTGGGACCATTATCTGTTTGGCGGTGACAAAGAATACCTGAGAACAAAATCATATCCGATAATGAAGGAAGCATCAATATTCTGCATAGACTGGCTGGTTAAAAATCCAAAAACAGGATACCTCGTTTCCGGACCATCAATTTCTCCTGAAAACAGCTTCAGAATCCCCGGCAGTAAAGAAAATTCCAGCATGGTTATGGGCCCCACAATGGACCATATGATAATCCGCGATCTTTTACAGAATACAATACAGGCGAGTATCGTTCTGGATGTTGATAAACCTTTCCGCGATAAGATGGCAAAAACTCTTGAAAAACTTGCTCCGATACAGATCGGCAAGGATGGCCGGATTATGGAGTGGACAGAGGAATTTGAAGAGCCTGAACCGGGTCACAGGCACGTTTCACATTTATACGGACTGCATCCCGGAAATCAGATAACACAGCAGCATAATGCTGAGTTTCTGGCAGCTGCCAGAAAAACAATTGATTACCGCCTCGCAAACGGAGGTGGTCATACCGGCTGGAGCCGTGCCTGGATAATCAACTTCTTTGCACGTTTAAAGGACGGAGACAAAGCTTATGAAAACCTCCTGGCACTTCTCAGAAAATCAACTCTCAATAACCTCTTTGATAACCATCCTCCATTTCAGATTGACGGCAATTTTGGAGGGACAGCAGGAATTACCGAAATGCTTTTACAGAGTCATGCCGGCGAACTTGAACTGCTGCCTGCACTCCCAACTGACTGGAAGAAAGGTTATATACATGGCATTGTTGCCCGCGGTGGATTTGAAGTTGATATTGACTGGGAAAACGGAAAACTTAAACAGGCTAAAATTCTTTCAAAACTGGGAAACCCTCTGAAAATTAGTTATGATGGAAAGGTTATTGAATTGGGAATTACTGAAAAAGGAAAAGAGTATATCTTCAACGGAAACATAGAGAGACATAATTAACAGTGATTAAACCTTTACAAAATAAAGTGAAACCATTTATTTCTATTGTACTTATATCCTTCTTTTTGTTTTCAGCCTGCAAAGAGAAATCGGACATAAATATTTCAGTTACTAAGCTGAAATGCAGTGGTTTAGAAAATCCGGAAGGGGTTGGAATTGTACCAACGTTCAGCTGGGATCTTGCATCAGATAAAAGAGGTGAAAAGCAAACGGCTTATCAGATAATCATGGGTTCTGATAAATCAGTCACAGATAAATTCATTGGCGACATTTGGGATTCAGGAAAACTAACCTCAGAAAAGTCAGATTGGATTTCCTTTCAGGGACATTCTCTATTGCCGGGGAAAAAATATTTCTGGAGAGTACGCGTATGGGATAAAAACGGAAAATCATCTCCATGGAGCGAAACCGGAGAATTATTTACCGGACTCTTCACAAAAGAAGATTGGGGAAACGCAAAATGGATCGGTTATGAAGAGATAGCTGACTCGCTTTTATTGGTGCCCGGGGTTCATGGAAATGGAGATAAGCTAGGAGAAAAAGCTAAGAAAAAAATGACTGTTCCTTCGTTCAGAAAGGAGTTTTCAATCGATAAAAAAATTACCTCTGCCCATGTGTTTGTCACCGGACTGGGGCAGTATGAGCTATACATCAACGGAAATAAAACAGGTGATCATTTTCTTGCACCCGGTTGGACAGATTACAGGAATAAGTGTCTGTATAACACTTATAATGTAACTTCTGAACTGCATAAAGGCGCAAATGTAATTGGTACAATTGTTGGAAATGGCTTTTATAATATCAATCGCGAACGGTACAGAAAACTGGTGATTGCCTATGGCGCACCCAAAATGATTCTAAGACTTGAGATCATTTACAGTGACGGATCAAAAGATGTAATAACCAGCGATGAAACATGGAAAGTAGCACCATCACCAATAACTTTTTCAAGTATATATGGTGGCGAAGATTATGATGCCAGGCTGGAACAGAACGGCTGGAATTCTGCAGGTTTTAACGATGAAAAATGGCAAAACGCTCTTCTTGTCAAAGAACCTGCAGGATTGCTTCAGTCCGAAATGGATTATCCGGTTAAAGTTTCAGAAGTTATTGATTATAAAAAAATCTCTGAAGCGAAAAAGAACACTTTCATTTTTGATTTCGGACAGAATGCTTCTGGAATTATTAAAATTAAAATTAAAGGGAAGAGAGGAGATGAAGTCCGCTTCACTCCCGGTGAACTCCTTGGAGATGATTCACTTGTCTATCAGAATGCAACTGGTAGTCCATACTATTTTTCATATATTATCAAAGGAGAGCCTGAAGAGACATGGATACCCAGATTCACCTATTACGGTTTCAGGTATGTCCAGGTGAATGGGGCAGTTCCGGTTAGTTTGTCCAACACTGAGAAACTGCCTGTTCTGACTGAAATAAAACTCCTGCATACAAGGAATTCATCTCCGGAAGTTGGAACTTTCAGTTGCTCCAATGATCTTTTTAACTCTGTATATGAGCTGATCAAATGGTCAATAAAAAGTAATCTGGCCAGCGTTGCCACTGATTGTCCCCACCGCGAAAAGCTTGGCTGGCTCGAGCAGACACACCTCATGGGAAACTCAATAAAATTCATCTATGATATTCATAACCTGTATAGTAAGGTAATAGACGATATGATGGATGCCCAGCTTGAAAACGGTCTCGTTCCTGATATAGCCCCTGAATATGTGCCCTTTGAAGCCGGTTTCCGCGATTCTCCGGAATGGGGAAGCGCCTGCGTTATTCTGCCTTATTATATGTATCAATGGTATGGTGACATAGGAGCTGTAAGAAAGGCTTATCCAATGATGAAAAAATATGTAGCTTATCTTCAAAAAATGTCGGATAAGAATATTCTGTCTCATGGTCTGGGAGACTGGTACGACCTGGGGCCTGAATTCCCGGGGGAAGCACAGCTGACCCCTAAGGCACTTACTGCCACCTCAATATATTTTTATGATGTTAAGCTTCTTGGAGAAATGGCAGCGCTTATCGGAGAAACAGAGGATGTTCTTACCTATAAAAACCTCTCCGAAGAGATCAGGAAAAGATTTAATGATAAATTTTTTAATAAGATTACTAATGTTTATTCTACCGGAAGCCAGACAGCTTATTCAATGCCACTGTTTTTCGGAATGGTTGACGAAAAACTCAGAACTGAAGTTGTTGCAAATCTTATTAAGTCTATTAAAGAGAATAACAAAGCACTTACCTCGGGAGATATTGGGTACAGATATCTTCTGAGAGTTCTTGAAGAGGAGAATCAGTCTCAGCTTATCTACGAGATGAATTCCAGGAATGATGTGCCGGGTTATGGTTTTCAGCTTGCCAAAGGGGCAACCTCACTAACGGAATCGTGGGCTGCATTAAGGTATGTATCCAATAACCATATGATGCTTGGACATATTATGGAATGGTTTTATAGTGGTATCGGAGGTATCAGACAGGTTCCAGGTTCTTCAGCATACAAAGAAATTATTATAGCCCCTGAGATAATCGGCGACCTTACATGGGCGACAGCAACATACAAATCAATTCATGGCGAAATTCTGAGTGAATGGAAACTTGATGGAGAAAATTTTGCTCTTAAAGTCAAAATCCCGGCAGGCTGTAATGCCAAAATAGCAATTCCTCAAATAGACCCTGGGAAGATATTCGAAAACGGGATCCTCTTAAGTCAGTCAAAAGATTTAAAAATAAAAGAAACAAAAGCCGGAAAAACACTTTGTGAAGTATCATCCGGCGAATATAACTTCCTTACAACCTTTAAAAAATAAATAAATTATGAGAAAAACAATCATTCTATTTCTGGGTTTGAGTCTGTTTTCAAACCATGCATTTTCCCAGTTTAAACTTGAAATTGAAGTTACCGGTATTAAAAACAATACAGGAAAAATAATGCTCCAGCTTATGGATTCAGCTGAAAAAACCGTTAAGGAGGGAATGAGTGCCATAACGGATCAAAAAAGTACATTCGTATTTGAGAACCTGACGCCGGGGAAATATGCAGTGCGTTACTTTCATGATGAAAACCTGAACGGTGAGATGGATACAAATTTTATGGGTATACCAACTGAAGGTTATGGATTTTCTAATAATGCCAAAGGCAGCTTCGGACCTCCCCCTTTTGAGAAATGGCTTTTTGAAATTTCAGCAGATAAGAAAATCAGCCTTAAACCTAATTATTGAGCTGTAAAAAAAATTACCACGGAGGATCACGGAGTTTTACACTGAGTAACACAGAGTAACTCTGTGAATAACTCTGTGTTACTCCGTGGTTAGTTATTTATTGCTTATCAATCATATTAAGAAAAAGTAAAATACTAATTTGCATTTTAGAAAAACGGGACAAAGTAATTTTTCTCACGTCTTTAGGAGGATTAATAAAAGAATAAGAATTTATCAGATATGACCGGAAGAAAATCGGCAGTTATTATAGGAGCCGGAATTGGTGGTATTGCAACAGCAGTTTATCTTGCAAAAAGCGGCTATGAAGTAACAATCTATGAGAAAAACTCCTCCCCCGGTGGCAGATGCGGACAGATGATCCGCGATGGGCACCGCTTCGATCTTGGTGCAAGCATGCTGATTATGCCTGGCATCTATAAAGATATTTTCAAGTCCCTTGAGATTCCTCTTTTTGAAAATGGCGACATTACTCCCCTTGAAGACCTTTACAAAATCTATTTCGACAATAATGAAGTAATTACTTTTTCTTCCGACCAGGAAAAGATGAGGACTCAGCTTGAGAAGATTGAACCGGGGAGTTATATTAAATCGCAGAAATATGTAACTGACGGATACGAGATCTTTCAGATCGGAATGAATAAACTGATCGGACGAAATTTCGATAACGTATTCCAGTTTGCCAATTTACGAAATGTGGGCATGCTGATAAAACTCAAAACCTACATATCGAACTGGGCTTACGTAAAGAAATTTTTCAGGGATAAACATCTTCAGATGGCATATACTTTTCAGAACATATATGTAGGTCAGAGCCCTTTCGATTCCCCGGCACTTTTTTCAATGGTCCCGGCGGCAGAACTCACAGAAGGATCATTCTTCCCTAAAGGCGGGATGTTCAGTATAGTCGAAAAGCTGGTATCCGCAGCACAGAGTTCAGGAGTTAAGTTCATTTATAACAAGCCGGTAAAAAAAATAAATGTAAACGGTAAAAGTGCAGAAAGTGTTCTTTTTGAAGACGGCTCTGTTGTAAAGGCCGATATAATTATTGCCAATGCTGATCTGCCATACGTCTACAGGAAATTACTTCCAGACAAGAGAAAGTCGCGGAGATTCGACAAAAAGAGATATTCCTGTTCCGCTATTTCCTTCCATTGGGGACTCGACAAGGTTTATCCTCAGCTTGGACATCATAGTGTATTTCTGGCTGAGAGCTTCCGTGAAGGACTCGACAGGATTTTCATCGATAAATCAATAAGCAGCAATCCCAGTTTTTATATCCATGCCCCAACCAGAACCGACCCGTCAGCAGCTCCTCCGAATGAGGACACTCTTTCATTTGTATTCGGAGCCGGACATATCGACAAAATGAAAAAACAGGACTGGAAGGACCTGAGTGATAAAACCAGAGCCGCACTTATAAAAAGGCTCAAACAGCTTGGTCTAGAAGACATTGAAGAACACATCAAGTTTGAAATATGTTTCACTCCCGAGAGCTGGGAGAATGTCTGCAATATCTCAAGAGGATCAGTATTCGGAAGCATTGCGCATAACATAATGCAGATGGGGTATTTCCGTCCTCATAACCAGCACAGCCACTATAAGAATCTTTATTTCGTAGGTGGAAGCACCCATCCGGGAAACGGAATCCCAAATATTCTTCTTTCTGCAAAACTGACATCAGAAAGAATTCTTAACAATTGATATATTTGTCTTAAGAGCAAAACAACAATGAATTCACAAAAAGATAAGTTTATTGAAATTTTCGATTCGATTGATTTTAAGAAAATAATTGATCACCCAAACATCCTTATTGCAGCCAATTTCTGGGAACACGACAGGTACTGTGCCGCCAAAAGCTGTTACAAATTCATGCGTGCTATCGATGATCTAATCGATAATCACAAGGCGACAAATAAATTTATAGATATCAGCGAGAGAAAAGAGTTTGTAACAAATGTTGATGAGTGGCTTAAAATGATCATCATCTCTAAAGAGTGCAATCCGCTTCATGATGAGCTTACTGAGACAGTTGTGAAATACAGGATTCCCATCTGGCCAATGGAAGCATTTGCCAAATCGATGATCTATGACATTAACAATGATGGTTTTCCAACGCTCGAATCATTTCTCGAATACTCAAACGGAGCATCAGTTGCGCCGGCTTCAATTTTTGTTCATCTCAACGGCCTTCAGAAGGTTAACAGCCACTATGAAGATCCGCCTTTTGATGTAAAATGGGCCGCAACACCCTGTGCAATTTTCAGTTACCTGGTTCATATTATCCGCGATTTTCAGAAAGACCAGTTGAACAACCTGAGTTATTTTGCCGATGACCTGATAATAAAAAATAATCTTACAAGAAACGATCTCAGGGAATTTGCAGAAGGTAAGCCCGTCAACAGCAACTTCCGTAATCTTATAAAGCAATATTATTCACTTGCTGACGAGTACCGTGTAAAAACTTACGATATTATAAAGCAAATCAAACCATTGCTTGAGCCCAGGTATCAGCTCAGCCTTGAGATAATTTTTGATTTGTATCTTATGGTTTTTGAAAGGATTGATATTAACACCGGTTCATTTACAACAAAGGAATTAAATCCAACACCTGAGGAGACAAGGGAACGGGTTTATAAACTGATAATGAATTTCAGTTGATACACGTGATTTTTGATGCCTGAATCAGAATGCTGCAACAACTCCTGCATTTACCCTTCCGAACGAAGTGGGGACAACTACCTGAGTGTACTCAGTTACGATTCTTACGTTGCGCCTAAGCAAATAACCCGCATGTAACGTTGCAGCTCTGTAATCGAGTTCATTAATATCCGAATTTACAAAATTCATTAAACCTGTAAGATACCACTTACTCATATCACCCTTTGGTGAAAAGATAATTTCAGCAAATCCTCCACCAGTTGTCACATCGCTTGCAATTGTTGCAAAACCGTTAAAAACCTGAGAGTCTAATCTCCTCACATATTGAAGATTCACAACAAACCTGTCCTCTAAATTCAGAGAAATATCCGGACCAAACATTGTTATTTTATTTGTCATATCAGGCATAAACGTGTAAGGATCTGAAAGCAATTCCTTACCGGTGTAACCAAATACACCGACACTAAGATTCTTACCTACCGACTGATTTAAACGCCCCATGAAATTTTTATATTTATCATGATCAAAAAGATAACCTTCACCGGATTCTCCTATTCCGCACCCGTTTACGATTTCAGCTACAATGCTTGTTCCTGTTTTGAAATCTCTGTCAAAAATTATCCCCCTGTCATACTTGAGGTCTGCCGTTGAGTTCCCGGGAGCTGTTCCATAAATTTTATATGGTTCCAGTGTATAACGAAGCTCTCCTTTATATAATGGATCTGATACCGAGAACTGACCAAAGGTTACATTTATTCCTGATTTGAACAGGTCGGTGTAATAGAGGAATACATCCTCTGCCCCTGCTATAGCTCCGCGCTCATTGAAGAGAAAATAGAAATAATATGAAAGTTTGTCAGACAGTTCGCCTCCGGACAATATTTTTAAAACGAAAGGAGTCGCAAAATCAGTTTTCCCTTCATCGTTGAAATTATATGCCATATACCCATCCATCCTGATAGCTACAGGCAGCTCCCTGAACAGAGAAAGTCTTTCATCGCCGGTTGGGATAAAATACCTGGGCGATTCATATTCTGTCATCCTGAAACCATTTGCTGCAAACTCCTCACCAAACGCTTTAAGTCTTGGCATTGCAGGAGAGTGACAAACCTGGCAGCTAAGCTGGTACTTGCGAGCGAATGCAGGTATTGCAGTGCTATTATTTACAGTTACAAAACTCAGGAAAAAAACTGCTATTGCAGAGACTTTTAAAAACAGATAGCGTGACATATAATAGATTTTTAGAGTATGTAAAAGATCATGGTAAAATCTTAACGGTTGTTGTATGTTCATTAACTGCCATTATTTCTGATTCATCAGATGGCACTTTAAGATAATCGGCAACCGGCTTCACAAGAAGCTGATAATTAAGAACTGCCCTTACTTTAAGTTCACCAGGGGCTATTTCGAATGGTAGTTTAAAAGTGAATTTCTCAACCTTGGTCTCCCTGGGCCCGATCCTGTAATCAACTCCCAGCCTTGCTGTATTCCATTGCATTATTGTCATTCGTCCCTCTTCGTCAAAATAGGGCATTCTGAATATTCTGTTACCTGCAGGGATCCCGTCGCGCTGAACACCTTTAAAATCGGCAATACCAAGCGGAACGCCCATATCCTGATAAGCCAGATAGTCGCCGGAAATTGTATACTCCTCTCCCTCGAATCCCTTTTTATCTACATTCAGATGATATACCTTGCCCTTGGCATCTGTTGCCTCAACCTGAAGCCAGGCAATTCTGTCTTCAACTGAACCTGTTGGAAACTTATGTCCGGTTTTCTGATTGAAAAGAGCTACTGTGAAAATAAGCGATTCACCCGGTTCAGCTTCACGGATATCGGGCTGAATCCTGAGTTCAATTGTACCTCTTACCTTTCCAGGATCGTGAGCACCGTGGAAAAGATGAAGTCTTGCATCATCATAGGGTTTTGCCATGAGAGCATTCAAAAATGGTCCTCCCTTTGGCATATGACAATCCTGGCACCTTACCCCCTCCTTGGCATAAGGCCCTTCTTTCCATTCAAGCTGAGTGCTTTTCACCCAAACACCAAAAGGGTTTTTCTCATTATGACAATTTCCGCAGAATTCAGTAGTACGCATGAAATCGCTTGTAACTATCTTATGTGCTGGTGATTCTACTGATGGTGTGCGTACCGCATATTTGGTGGTTCCAGGTTTTATCAGGTAACTGAAATTAAATGGGGGATCTGTCTGGGCCGACTGAATAAGGTGACAAACTTCGCATGAAACAGATTCGTTTGCCATACTATTTTCAGATGGTCTTGGCGGTGGAAACTTTCCTCCGCCCATAAAGGCAAGTGGAGTGTGACAACCATTACAACCATCCACGGCATCCTTCAGTTCAGGTTTGGCAGCGGCATGAGCAACAGCAAGATTGAAATACTCTATCTCATCCCAGTGATGGGTATATGCCTGCGACATCATAGCCTGAGACCACTGCTCATACATGCCCGGATGGCACGAACGGCATTTCTTTGCGGACTCAAAATCTTTATATGAATATTTGCTTTTCAGATCCTCCTGCGGAGCTATCAACCTTACTGTGAAAGCAGTTACAAGCAAAATTATAACTGAAGCCGGGATTATAAGGAGAATGAGCCGGGAATAGTTTTTAGTGGCCATAAAGAATCGTATTTTTATAAGGGAAAAGGTAGGAATAATTTAATATAACCTGTCAATCATCCGATAACTTAGATTTAGTCCAAATAAGATATGCTAACTGACTTAAAACAACCACAAAGAGTAATGAAAATTAATATTTTCTGGTTCAGAAGAGACCTGCGGACGAACGATAATACTGCACTTTCAAATGCATTGAAGGGAGATTTACCGGTATTACCTGTTTTTATATATGATACAAACATTACAAATGAACTTCCGGTTGATGATCCGAGAATAAGCTTTATTTATGATTCACTATACGGAATTAACTCAGAACTCACAAAATCAGGCAGCTCCATTCTGATAAAAAAAGGTGATCCGTTAAGAGTCTGGGAGGAACTGACATTAACATATGAAATTAATTCTGTTTTCCTTAACAAGGATTATGAGCCATACTCAATAGACAGAGATAAAGCTGTTGAAACCTTACTCACATCGAAGAACATAAAATTTCTAAGATTTAAGGATCAGGTCATATTTGAAGAAAAGGAGATTGTGAAATCGGACAATTCCCCATATACAGTTTTTACTCCTTACAGGAACAGATGGATTCAGAAATTCTCCGGCTCAGCATTAAATAAAACAATTAAACCTGCGAAGGAATTAAATTATTTAAAGCACCTTTCAGAATTCCCTTCAATTGAGGCTGTTGGATTCAGAAAAAGTCGGGTAAAAGTGAAGCCTTTTGACCTTAAAACTATTGCAGAATATGATAAGTTCAGAGATCTGCCTTTTGCTGACAAAACAAGCTATCTCTCTCCTCATCTTCGTTTCGGATCTGTAAGTATCAGAGAAATTGTAAGATATGCATCTGAGACTAATCAGGTTTTTCTCAATGAGCTTATCTGGCGGGAGTTCTTCATGCAAATCCTTTTCAACTATCCGGATGTTGTAACCGGAAATTTCAAATCGAAATACGATAACATTCAATGGAGAAATAACGATAAAGAATTTGAAAAATGGTGCCGGGGCGAAACAGGCTATCCGATTGTAGATGCCGGAATGAGACAGCTGAATAAAACAGGTTATATGCATAACAGGGTTCGGATGATAACAGCTGGCTTTCTATGCAAACACCTATTGATTGACTGGAGATGGGGAGAGGCATATTTTGCCGGAAAACTACTTGATTATGAGCTTTCATCTAACAACGGAAACTGGCAATGGGCTGCAGGTACAGGATGCGACGCAGCCCCATACTTCAGGATTTTTAACCCCTCTTCGCAGCAATTAAGGTTTGATCCGAAAATGGAATATATCAGGAAATGGGTCCCCGAATTCAATATGCCTGCCTACGCTAACCCGATGATTGACCATGATTTTGCAAGGAAAAGAGCACTTGATGTTTACAAATCTGGTTTAAAAATATAATCCTTAAATTGAAAATAAAATTTGACTTTAATAAAATTAAGATTTAAATTTGCTTATTCTCTGATAATAATTATTCTCTTTTAATATTCAATATATGCAAAGCACTGATGTAAGAAATAAACTTCTTGAGAAAGGGCTCAAAGTAACTCCACAGAGGATAGCTATTCTGGAAGCTATTATCAAATTAAATAATCATCCTACTGCAGAAAATATTTTTGAATATATCAGAAGGAACCATCCAAACATATCAACTGCAACAGTCTATAAAGTTCTCGACGCTCTGGTGGCAAATAATCTGATAAAGAAAGTGAAAACAGACAGGGATGTTATGAGATATGATGCGATTATAGAAAATCACCATCATCTTTATTGCTCCGAATCTGACCGGATTGAGGATTTTGTGGATGGAGAGCTGAATGAAATTATCCGGAAGTACTTCGAAAAAAAGGAAATTCCTGATTTTAAAATTGAAGAAATAAAGCTTCAGATCTTAGGTAAATTTCTGAAAGACAAAAAATAGATAGTTATAAACATACGCACAGTAAAAATGGAAAATGACTCAAAAAAAGAGATCAAATGCCCTGTTACCGGAGCAATCTCTAAGCACAGTGTTGGCACCAGCGGTACAAAAAACCGTGACTGGTGGCCTAATCAGTTAAAGCTTAACATTCTGCGACAACACTCCTGTAAATCTGACCCAATGGGTGAAGATTTTAACTATGCAAACGAATTCAAGAGCCTAAATTTAGCAGAATTAAAAAAGGATCTGCACAAACTTATGACCGATTCTCAGGACTGGTGGCCTGCCGATTTTGGTCACTATGGACCATTATTCATAAGGATGGCATGGCACAGCGCCGGCACATACCGTACAGGCGATGGTCGCGGAGGCGCAGGTAGCGGTCAGCAGCGCTTCGCCCCGCTAAACAGCTGGCCCGATAATGTTAACCTCGACAAGGCCCGAAGACTGCTTTGGCCTGTTAAACAGAAGTATGGGCGGAAAATAAGCTGGGCCGACCTTATGATCCTGACCGGCAATGTGGCCCTGGAATCTATGGGATTTAAAACCTTTGGATTTGGTGGCGGACGTGCAGATGTATGGGAGCCGGAAGAAGATATTTTCTGGGGTTCCGAGACCAAATGGTTAGAAAATGACAACCGTAACCTGGATAAAAGCGAAGTTGATAATCCTCTTGCTGCAATACAAATGGGTTTAATCTATGTGAATCCTGAAGGACCAGGTGGAAATCCTGATCCAATTGCGGCGGCAAAAGATATCCGAAACACATTTGCCCGTATGGCTATGGATGATGAAGAAACCGTGGCTCTTATTGCCGGCGGACATACTTTCGGTAAAACTCATGGAGCCGGCGATGCTGCGAATGTAGGTCCCGAACCAGAAGCTGCCGGAATTGAAGAGATGGGCCTTGGCTGGAAAAGCAAATTTGGTTCAGGAAAAGGGGGTGATACTATCTCGAGCGGCTTGGAAGTAACCTGGACTCAGACCCCAGCCAAGTGGAGCTATTACTTCTTCGATAATCTCTTTAAATATGAATGGGAACTGACAAAAAGTCCGGCAGGTGCACATCAGTGGACAGCTAAAAATGCCGAGAAGGCAATGCCTGATGCACACGATAAATCCAAAAAGCATGTACCAACTATGCTTACTACCGACCTTTCATTGCGCTTCGATCCAGCTTATGAGAAAATTTCAAGACGTTTCCATGAACATCCTCTTGAGTTTGCCGATGCTTTTGCCAGAGCCTGGTTTAAACTGACTCACAGGGATATGGGACCAATTACACGCTACCTGGGCGCCGAAGTGCCAAAAGAAGAACTTATCTGGCAGGATCCAATACCTGCTGTGGATCATACCTTGATTGACAGTAAAGATATTACAGCATTAAAAGCTAAGGTGTTGAAATCCGGACTTTCTGTTTCTGAACTTGTTTCAACAGCCTGGGCCTCAGCTTCTACTTTCCGTGGCTCTGATAAACGCGGTGGCGCAAACGGTGCACGAATTCGTCTTGCTCCACAGAAGGACTGGGTTGTAAACAATCCTGCCCGGCTGACAAAAGTCTTGAAAACACTTGAAAGCATCCAAAAAGAATTCAATTCTGCGCAAAAAAACGGTAAAAAAATATCCCTGGCAGACCTTATTGTACTGGCTGGTTGTGCCAGTGTTGAAAAGGCTGCTAATGACGGTGGTAATGCTATAAGTGTCCCATTTATGCCGGGTCGCATGGACGCATCTCAGGAGCAGACCGACGTGGAGTCATTCGGTGCGCTTGAGCCGGCAGCCGATGGTTTCCGCAACTATCTAAAAACCAGATTCACAATTTCAACTGAGGAATTATTAGTTGATAAAGCTCAGTTACTTACTCTTACAGCCCCTGAAATGACAGTTCTTGTTGGCGGAATGCGTGTGCTGAACACAAATTTTGACAGCTCAAAACATGGAGTATTCACCAAACGTCCGGAAGTTCTTACAAACGATTTTTTTGTTAACCTTCTCGATATGAGCACTGCCTGGATGCCAACTTCTGAAACAAAAGAGATCTTTGACGGACGTGACCGTAAAACAGGTGCAGTAAAATGGACCGGAACCAGAGCCGATCTTATATTTGGCTCTAACTCAGAGCTCAGAGCTCTTTCTGAAGTGTATGGTAGCTCCGACGCTCAGGAAAAATTTGTCATGGATTTTGTTGCTGCATGGAACAAAGTAATGAACCTTGACCGCTTTGATCTGGACTAAAGTTCATAACTAACTAATTATCAATAAGCCAAAGCTTAAGTCCGGGCTTATTAATTATCAATAACCCCGGACTTAAGTCCGGGGTGAGTAAACAAACTTAAGAACCGGGCTTTAGCCCAAAATTCTTTATTATATTAATAAACAAATAATAAAACTATGGGACAAAAAGGAAGATCAATCGTAAAAATGGATGTTGATAAACTGATCAAACTCCTGAATAAAGCTTTATCGGATGAATGGTTGGCTTACTATCAATACTGGATAGGTGCTAAAGTTGTAAAAGGTCCGATGAAAGATGCGGTTATAGCAGAGCTTACATTACATGCTACGGAAGAGCTGGGACATGCAGAATTACTGGCATCTAGGATTATACAGCTCGGAGGCACACCAGTTTTATCACCAGCAGAATGGTCAAAACTTTCCGTTTGCGGCTACGATGCTCCAACAGATGCTTATGTAGAAGAGATACTGAATCAAAATATTAAGGGAGAACAGTGTGCAATTAAAGTGTATAGCGGATTGCTTGACATTACACGTGAAGCAGACCCGGTAACATATAATATTGTTCTACAGATTCTCTCTGATGAAGTCGAACATGAGGAGGACCTTTCATCGCTGAAGGAGGATCTTGAACTGATGCTGGAAAGACGAAGATAGCGGCTAAATTAATAAACTTAAAACGGGGTAAACAGTTTACCCCGTTTTTTTGTTTTACTTTGACCAGGACAATTTTAAACTAAATTTTAAACACTTTGAGAATTTTTAGACCATACCAGCTATTGAAGAACCTTTGCATTGTTTTGACACTCCTTTTCATTTCTGCTCCGGTGCTTCTGTCACAGAAAAATACTGATGCAAATATTATCGGGCATGTTGTCAGTATCGGTAACCATATTCCTTTTGCTACAGTGAGCATTAAGGGAACAACCCTTGGGGTTAATACAGATGCAACAGGTCATTTTCAGCTTATAAACCTGGAGGAAGGTACTTATATAATAAGAGCCCAATCGGTAGGATATAAGCCTTCAGAAAAAACTGTTACAGTTAAAGCCGGAACAACAACTGAAGTTAAATTCGACCTCGAAGAAGACCTTATGGGACTCGAGGAGGTTGTGATTACTGCCGACAAAAGTGAAATGAAAAGAACAGAATCAGTAACAATAGTTAATACATTATCCCCAAAATTGTTTGCTTCTTCACAATCTGTCACTTTAATTGAAGGGTTATCATTCTCTCCCGGACTCAGGATCGAAAATAACTGCCAGAACTGCGGATTTTCTCAGGTAAGAATGAATGGCTTGGAAGGACCATATTCTCAGATCCTTATCAACAGTCGTCCTGTTTTCAGCGGTCTGGCCGGTGTATACGGACTGGAACTGATTCCGACAAATATGATAGAGAGAATTGAGATTGTAAGAGGCGGAGGTTCTGCTCTGTATGGTAGCAACGCCATAGCCGGGGTAATTAACATTATTCTGAAAGAGTCGATATCAAACTCTTATGAAGCAGGCTTTAGCACAGGTCTGACAGGTATTGGCATGAATGGATCGGGCGGTGTTGCTCCGGATTACAGCATAAACATGAATACTTCTCTTGTTTCGGATGACAATAAGACAGGTATCTCACTCTATGGTTTTAGCCGGGAAAGAAAAATGTTTGATGCGAATAATGATGATTTTTCAGAGATCGCTCCAATGAGCAACATTACTATCGGGACCCGTCTTTTTCACAGGTTCGGGTTAAGAAGTAAGGTAGCAATCGATTTTTTCAATATCAAAGAGGAACGAAACGGGGGAAACAAACAGGAGTATCCATTACACGAAAGAGATATTGCAGAAGCTGTGAAACATGATATTAAAACTGGTGCAATTACATATGAACAATATTTCAGGGATTACGATCTTCTTACAGTATTTGCAACGGCCCAGCATCTTCTGCGTGACTCATATTATGGTGCAAATAAGTCACTCACAGGTTATGGAAAATCGGAAGACCTTACTTTAAATACAGGATTACAATATAAGGCGATTCTGGGGAATTCATCAATTCTGGCAGGGATTGAAAATACAGGAGGATTTCTTCAGGATGAGAAACTTGGATACCCCGATTATAATAATGCTGTTATCGTTAATGATTCCATAATAAGCGTACCGAACACCGACAATACACTTATCTCCGACCAGTCATCAGTTACAACAGGCGCCTTTATACAGTATGACCTTAAGCTGAACAAGTTTAAACTGGGCCTGGGAGGGCGTTTGGATCATTATAAAATAACAGATAATACCAAAAATAATGAAACAAACGCAGGTAATGTATTCTCTCCGCGAATTAGTCTTATGTATGAGGTTATTAAATCGCTTCAGGCCAGGATAAGCTACTCACAGGGATACAGGGCTCCGCAGATTTTTGACGAGGACCTTCATATTGAGACATCAGGATCGAGGCAGGTTATAACTGTTAATGATCCAAACCTTAAACAGGAAACAAGTCATAGCATAATGACTTCGCTCGACTTCAATAAACTTATTGGGACAGTTTCAACCGGCCTGCTGATTGAAGGCTTTTATACACGTCTGGATAATCCCTTTGTTAACGAGATAGGTGTTCCCGATAAAGATGGAAAAGTATTATACACAAGAATGAACGCTGAAGACGGCGCAGTTGTAAAAGGGATAAATATTGAGCTCAAATTTAAACCATTAAGAGAGTATTCATTTACATCGGGGTTTACCCTACAATCAAGTAAATATGATGTTGCGCAGGAGTTTAACACAAGGGATTTCTTCCGCACACCTTCATATTATGGATATTTTAATATGGACTGGGATTTCGCTAAAAACACATGCTTTTCTGTTACAGGAACTTATACCGGTAAAATGTTAGTCCCGTATTTCGGTCCCCAGACCGACCCGGATACAGGTGAACTAAGAGAATCTGATCCTTTCTTTGATCTGGGCTGTAAAATCCACTATGATATAAAACTTAATACCTCTACCCTTCAGTTATTCACTGGAATAAAGAATATCTTTAATTCCTACCAGTCTGATTTTGACTCAGGGATTAACCGCGATCCTTCATATATGTATGGACCGATTTCTCCACGATCGATCTATTTCGGCATTAAAATCGGGAATATGCTTCAATAGTAAAATTGATGGCATTTAGAATTATAATCTATTTATAAGAAAATCAGTTATACTTTAACTATTTCTTAATTTTCTTGTGATTATAAATAATCCAAAGAGGAAAGATATTTACTAACTTTGAAAAGGGAAAACCAAAAAAATAATATCTATATGAAGAGAACAGTACATTATAATATTACAGCAAAACTGTTAATTGTTGCCATTATTCTTATTGTATCGGGATGCAGGGAGAAAACCAAAGAGAAGGATTTATTCAGCATTGCTTTTCTTACAGATATACATCTTCAGCCTGAACAAAATGCTGTGAAAGGATTAACACAGGCACTTGATACAGTAAATAAGCTGAAACCCGACTTCATAATTACAGGAGGTGATCTTATAATGGATGCACTGGGGCAGTCTTACGGCCGTGCAGATTCTCTCTATAATTTATACTCAGAAGTTATTAAAAAATCAGAAAGTCCGGTCTATAACACTATGGGCAACCATGAGATTTATGGGATCTACAAAAAAAGCGGTGCCGATCCTGCGAATCCCGAATACGGAGAAAAAATGTTTGAAAAAAGACTTGGACAGTCATACAAATCTTTTGATCATAAGGGATGGAAATTCATAATAATCAATTCAATTGAGGATACTAAAAAAAACAGATATGTCGGAATGGTCGATTCAGCACAGATTTCATGGATAAAGAGTGAATTGAAAAAAACTGACCCGCAAACTCCAATTGTATTGAGTACGCATATTCCTTTCATAACAGCCAATACTCAGAAATATGAAGGATCTACCCTGGCCAATGACTCATCGACTGTTGTATATAATTCAAAGGAAGTAATTGACCTCTTCATCGGATACAATCTTAAACTTGTTCTGCAGGGTCATCTTCATACTGTGGAGGATATTTACATTGACGGGATTCATTTTATAACCGGCGGCGCCATTTCGGCTGGCTGGTGGAAGGGCCCCAACCGTGGTTTCGAGGAAGGTTTCATTTTCATTACTTTTGAACCTGATGATTTCCGCTGGAGATATGTTGATTATGGTTGGGAAGTAGAAAAATAAATTTGACAGATTCATTTATAAATGCTTTTTTGCCACGGAGGAACACAGAATTTAACACGGAGTATCACTGTAAAAGCCGTGAAACTCCGTGAAATACTCTGCGTAACTCCGTGGTTAACTGATTTATTGTTTCTCATTCCCTGTTTTCTTCTTTCCTTAAACCTGTCTGCGCAGAAATCAGATTCTTATTCGCCGGAGCTATCCGGCCCCAAAAAGATAAAGGGGATGGATCTGATCTGGAACGATGAATTCAACAATACCGGTAAACCAAATCCGGCAAACTGGTCCTATGAATCAGGCTTCGTAAGAAATGAGGAACTTCAATGGTACCAGTCGGATAATGCAAACTGTGCTAACGGTATTCTTATGATTGAAGGAAGGCGTGAGAAGCTGAAGAACCCTGATTATGTTAAAGGGAGCACACGCTGGGAAACAAACAGGGAATTTGCAGAATATTCCTCATCAAGTATCAATACAAGCGGGAAAAAGGAATTCCTTTTTGGCCGGTTTGAAATCAGGGCCAGAATTGATACTGCATTTGGCGCATGGCCTGCAATATGGACTCTTGGAATTTCAAAGGAATGGCCATCGAACGGGGAGATTGATATTATGGAGTTCTACAGATGGAAAAGTGAACCGACAATCCTTGCAAATTTTGCCTGGGGAACAGGTCGGCGGTATACAGCAAAATGGGATGATCTTAAAAAACCACTCTCCGATTTTACGTCAAATGATCCAGACTGGGTAAAAAAGTTTCATGTCTGGAGAATGGACTGGAATAAAGATTCAATCAGTCTCTTTCTCGATGATCAGCTATTGAATTCAGTCTTAATAAAAGAGACCGTTAATCCTGACGGTTATAATCCATTCCTTCATCCTCACTATTTTCTCTTAAATCTGGCAATCGGAGGAAATGGAGGGAACCCTTCAAAAACCAAATTTCCGGTTAAATATGAAGTTGATTATGTAAGGGTTTATCAGGAAAAATAAACCTGTCAGATTCATTTTCAAATACTTTTTTACCACGGAGGAACACAGAGTTTATCCGCTAGCGCGGATCTGTGATCCGTGCTAAATAAATAATATGGCACGGATTTCAAATCCGCGCCAGCGAGTATCACTGTTAATACCGTGAAACACCGCTAGCGCGGATCTGTGATCCGTGCTAATTAAATAATATTTTGACTCGGCGGCTCTCTGCGTTAAAAAAAAACTATTCAGTACTCCGCACTTTTTATGACTTTAATACTTATTTGGAACATTCTAATGAATTTGTTGTTATAACAGAAACAGAATGATCGCAATTGAATTATAATTACCTTTGCAAATCATTTGTAAGATAACGACATATGAATTTATCGACTCCTGTGCCGCTTAATGAAATGGATGGACGAAGACTCTACTACACCTTTATTGCAGGTGCAAGAAAAGTTATTGAACACCAGGTAGAGCTCAACAAAATCAATGTATTCCCTGTTAATGACGGTGACACCGGTACCAACCTGGCATCAACAATCAGAGCTGTTGTGGACTCTCTTCACCCTCACAGATCTTATAAAATAACCGCTGACAGGATTGCAGAAACCACCCTTGTAAATGCACGCGGAAATTCAGGAATAATCTTCGCCCAGTTCCTTTACGGAATGAGTTGCGAAACAGGTAATTTCAAGACAATAACTATCAGTCAGTTTGCTGAAAGCATCAAAAATTCGGTAAAATATATTTACGAAGCAGTTGCAAATCCGGTTGAAGGAACAATGCTGACTGTTATAAAAGACTGGGCAAATTATATTTATGAAAACAGATTCAGAATAACTGACTTCAACGAATTGTTTATAAGCTCACTGAAAGTCCTGAATCAATCACTCATAGAAACCAAGACAAAGCTGGCTGTCCTTGCAAAAGCAAATGTTGTTGATGCAGGTGCAAGAGGCTTTGTGTTTTTTGTGGAAGGCATTACCGATTTCATTACTAACAGCAATCTGAAAGAGCTGATTCAGGTAAGAGCCGAGACAGGTGTGTTTGAAAAAATTGAAGAATCAATTCCCGAAAAGCCCGATTTCAGATTCTGCACCGAAGCACTGATTAAGAACAGTACAATCGGGAGGGAAGAATTGCTTTCGACACTTGAAAAATTTGGTAACTCAATAGTTATTGCCGGCTCTGACCGTATGAGGCGTCTTCATGTGCATACCGATACTCCAGCAGAACTTTTTAACATACTGAGAAATTCCGGGACAATTGCTTTTCAGAAGGCGGATGATATGGTCAGACAGAGCGATGTTGTTTATAACCGGAAATATAAAATTGCACTCGTAACAGACTCAACCTGTGATCTTTCGCAGGATTTAATAGATAACTACCAGGTAAACATGCTGCCGATAAACATAAATTTCGGCGAGAACCACTACCTCGATAAAGTTACTATTCAGCCTGAACAGTTTTATACACTTTTGAAGGAAAATAAGAATTATCCAAAGTCTTCACAGGTTAATGAGAAAGCATTTACAAATCTTTATTCTCATCTTGCCTCTCATTACGATTCAGTAATTGCTATTCATCTCAGCGATAAGCTCAGCGGGACTTTTAACAGCAGTCAGAAAGCAGCTCAGGCAATAAGCAAAGAATTCGGAAAACCAATTTCGGTAATTAACTCCAGAAACCTTTCAGGTGCACTTGGACTCCTGGTCCTCAGGGCTGCCAGAGCAATTGAAGAAGGACATTCACATGATGAGGTTGTTGAAATGACACAGAAATGGACATCTGACCTTAAGATCTTTGTTAGTGTTCGCGATATAATCTATCTTATCAGGGGGGGAAGACTTTCTGCAGCCAAGGGTTTAATTGCAAGATTGCTGAATGTTAACCCGATAGTTTCTATAGACGAAACAGGCAAAGCTATCGTTTTCGGTAAAGCTTTTAATCAGAAAGCAAATATGGAAAAGGTTATGAGCCATGTATCTAAATTAAGCAAGGGAAAAACAATCTGGAACTATACAGTTCTTCATGCAAATAATATCGATGCTGCAAGCTGGTATTCAGAGAAAATGGAACTTCTTACAGGCAAAACACCTGCTTCTGTCGTAAATATTTCTCCGATCATCGGAGCAAATGCAGGCATCGGCGCCGCTGCTGTTGCTCTTCTTTTTGATTAACACTTTAGTCAATGACTTTCCTTCAAATTTATTTCCAGGCATTTCTGGTTATTTTAGTCTTAATGACAACTTTATGGATTGTAAGTGTCTTTATAAAAAACGTAAGCATTGTTGACATTTTCTGGGGATTCGGATTTGTTACCACAGCAGTTTTCTACTTTCTCCGGACAGAAGGTTTTGAGCCAAGAAAAATTCTTATTCTTTCACTCGCCGCCATTTGGGGGTTAAGACTTTCGATTTATCTGGCCTGGCGTAACATAGGTAAAGGGGAAGATTTCCGCTACAGGGAATTCAGAAAAAAATATGGAGAACAAAGATACTGGTGGATAAGTTATTTCCAAACTTTTCTTCTGCAGGGAGTGCTTATGTGGCTTATTTCTGCTCCGCTCCTCGGTGCACAGTTTTACTCAGATAATGCATCATTGGGACTTTTGGATTTTGCTGGATTGCTCTTCTGGCTGATTGGTTTCAGCTTTGAAGCCGGAGGGGATTATCAGCTGGCTGTATTTAAAGCAGTTCCGTCAAATAAAGGTAAAGTGATGAATACCGGATTCTGGCGATATACCCGACATCCCAATTATTTCGGGGACTCAGCGGTTTGGTGGGGCTTCGGACTTATCTGTATTTCCGGTGGAAGTTACGTTCCGGTACTTGGTTCAATTCTCATGACTGCATTGATAATAAAGATTTCGGGAGTAGCGCTTCTTGAGAAAAGTCTTAAGGAACAGAAGCCTCAGTATAAAGAATACATCGAAAAAACCAGCTCGTTCATTCCCTGGTTTCCAAAAAAATAGAATCCATTTCAGAAAAGACAAGTTCTTCTCCTTTGTGTTACTCAGTGTGTACTTTATGACCCTTTGTGGTTAAAGGATTTTTTTTACCACAAAGGAACACTAAGGTTACACGAAGGGACACAAAGAAAACCTGTCATTTTTTTACAAAATCTGACTTTTACTTAATATCTTAACTTCATAATAATTTAAAGCCTTTTTCATTTTAAATTAAAGGTATCTTAGCGTCTTTGCGCCTTTGTGGCATAATAATAGAATGTTCTAATAATCTATACTATGAAATCTGCACTTAACCTTTTACTCATTTTATTGATTTATTCAGGATGTAAGACGATACCAGACTCGACAGATGCAGATGTAATTGTTTATGGCGGAACTTCAGCCGCTGTTTCAACAGCTGTTCAGGTAACAAGAATGGGGAAATCTGTAATTATTGTTTCCCCCGATAAACACCTGGGTGGAATGACATCATCAGGTTTAGGTTTTACCGATACAGGGAACAAGGAGGTTATCGGCGGCATTGCAAGGGAGTTCTATCAGCTGCTTTATCAGCACTATATGAAACCTGAATCGTGGAGGTGGCAGAAACAATCAGAATATGGCAATGTTGGTCAGGGCAATCCTGCAATAGATGGAGAAAACCGCACGATGTGGATCTTTGAACCTCATGCAGCCGAAGAAGCATTTGAGAATATGTTAAGCGGAAATAAAATAACAGTTTACAGGGATGAATGGCTCGACAGGGAAAAAGGAGTTGTTAAAAAAGATGGTGAAATAATCTCCATTCAGACTTTAAGCGGAAAGATATTTAAGGGAAAGGTATTTATTGATGCTACCTACGAAGGAGATCTGATGGCAGCATCAGGAGTAAAATACACAATAGGACGTGAAGCAAACAGCGAATATAGTGAAACATGGAATGGTGTTCAAAAAGGGGTATATCATCATGGTCACTATTTCAAGGATAATGTTGATCCGTACAAAATCCCGGGAGATCCTTCAAGTGGTCTTCTTCCACGTATCTCATCAGATGCCCCCGGAGAAAACGGTACAGCAGATAAAAAGGTGCAGGCATACTGTTTCAGGCTTTGCCTGACCCAGCTTCCCGAAAATAAAGTTCCAATTAGCAGACCTGAGGGTTACGACAGTACACAATACGAACTTCTGGCAAGAGTATCTGCAACGAGATGGAATGAATTTTTTGGAAAATACGACCCGGTCCCGAATTTCAAAACAGATGTTAATAATCATGGTCCCTTCAGTTTTGACAACATCGGTATGAACTGGGATTACCCTGACGCTTCATATGAAAGAAGACGGGAAATAATTAAGGAACATACTCTTTATCAGAAGGGCATACTTTACTTTATGGCAACTGATAAACGTCTGCCTGAATCTGTAAGGATAACAATGAATAAGTGGGGTTTTGCAAGAGACGAGTTTGCAGATAATGGCAACTGGCCCTATAATATTTATGTAAGGGAAGCCCGCAGGATGATTGGCGAGTATGTAATGACAGAGAATGATGTTCTGAATAAAAAAGCTGTACCAAAACCAATTGGCATGGGCTCATATACAATGGATTCGCATAACGTACAACGATATGTTACCCCTGAAGGATTTGTTCAGAATGAGGGCGATTTTGGAGTGCCTGCTGATCGTCCATACCAGATTGATCTGGGTTCAATATTGCCAAAAAAAGAGGAATGCCTCAACCTGATCGTACCGGTTTGCGTTTCAAGTACTCATATTGCATTCGGCTCAATCAGAATGGAACCTGTTTTTATGATACTCGGTCAGAGTGCAGGTACTATAGCATCGATGGCGATCGATAAAAAGAAAAAAATTCATGACTTGACCTATGAAGAGATAAAGGCTAAACTTGAAACTGACAAACAAATTCTAAAATATCAATAAGATGAAATCATTAAAATTAACTCTCACTTTTTTCTTTCTCAGTACTTTGATGACAAACTCCTTTTCACAGAACACAGTCCTGAAACTCTGGCCCGATGGTATTCCCGGATCAATTAAAAATGAAACATATAAAGAAACTCCTGTTGAGCCTAAGGATATCGGAACAATTTATTCCAAGGTTACCGATCCCACCCTCACAGTTTATCTTCCGCCGGCTGATAAAGCTACAGGAACAGCAGTCCTGATTTGTCCGGGGGGAGGATATGGAATTGTCGCATTCAACCATGAAGGAATTGCAATAGCCAAATGGTTAAATGAAAACGGTATTGCCGGAATTGTTTTAAAATACCGCCTCCCTTCTGATCTGATAATGGAGAATAAATCAATCGGTCCGCTGCAGGATGCACAGGAAGCAATGAGAGTTATCAGACGTAACTCAGCAGACTGGAAAATCAATCCGGATAAAGTCGGAGTAATTGGTTTCTCTGCCGGGGGGCATCTTGCCTCAACTCTTTCAACCCATTATGCCGAAAAAGTTTACAGTGCAAAAGATCTGCTTAATGCCCGTCCCGACTTTTCCCTGCTGATCTATCCCGTAATCACATTTGATGCATCTTTCACTCATATGGGATCAAGGGAAAATCTGATTGGAAAAGACCCGTCTGCAGAAGCGATAAAACACTTTTCAAATGAACTTCAGATAACAAAAGATACACCTCCTGCAATCCTTATTCACTCTTCGGACGACGATGCAGTGCCGGTAAAAAACAGCATTGCCTATTATGAGAATCTGGTTAAGAATAAAGTCCCGGCTGAAATGCACATTTTTCAGAAAGGGGGACATGGATACGGGTTGGCGATCCGTAAACCGACTCAGTCTGCATGGCCGGAACTATGTATCAAATGGTTGAGGGCGAATGGGTTTTAATTTGCCCCCCACCCCCCCTAAAGGGGGGCTAATTTTCACAATTAATTATGTTTCAATCTAATACGACGGGTTTAGTCCCCCTTTAGGGGGAAAGTCCCGCCCTAGCGGGACAGGGGGCAAAAAATTATAGGAAATATTTGTATAACTAAATAATTCGTTATACATTTATATTTGACTTTCAAAACATAATAACCTGCCATTATGAAAATAAGAAAATTGTTATTGGTTCTTGCTGCAGTAATTCTTTGCTTTACTGCTTCAGGACAGGCAAATCAGGAGTTTTCGAAGATTGACATTTTGCTTGTTAAAGGTGAATATAAAAAGGTAATTGATACCTGCACCCTTGTTCTGGAAACAGATAGTCTCAATGCTGAGATTTACTATAAAATGGGTCTGGCATACCAGAATCTTATGCCCGATGATAAATCGCTCGATTGCTTTCAAAAAGCAGCTGCAATTGCCCCTGATAATAACTTGTATAAATACATGGTGGCCAAAGGTTTGTTTGGCAGAGGAAAGGCGAGTCAGGCTAAACCACTTTTCAAATCTCTTTCTGAAGCCGACTCAGCAAACTGGATTTATGCATATTACCTCACAACAATTTATATGCAGGAGGGAAAGTATGATGAGTCGATAGATATTTACAACCGGTTCTATAAAAACGATTCAACAAACTACATTTTCATGGATAAGATAGGTTTCGCTTTACTCAGGAAACGTAATTACCCCGAAGCCATTGAGATGTTCAGCAAATCGCTGGCTATTAATGATAAAAATATAAATGCACTTAAGAATATTTCATACATCTACACATATACCGACAGAATTGATACAGCAATAATACTTCTGACAAGAGCAATTAAAATTGATGATACTGATATGGATCTTTATGCCAGGAGAGCCGCACTCTACTTTTCAAAAGATTATACAAAAAGGGCTCTGAATGATTATCTTAAAATCCTCGCAACCGGAGATACAACATTTCTCTCCCTGAAAAGATCGGGGATTGGGTATTCAAACAATCTTCAGCCAAAAGAAGCGATAAAATACTTTTTACTTGCCGGAAAGAGAGATTCAACTGATTTTGAAACATTAAC
>JFJP01037339.1_pt1 | contig 31700 bp, 70 predicted proteins | sample 431651 | NCBI WGS metagenome assembly JFJP01 (sample SAMN02602958, study PRJNA72255) | Microbial mat metagenome, whole genome shotgun sequencing project. | biome: fresh water; feature: sink hole; material: water; isolation source: purple microbial (photo- and chemosynthetic) mats found in... | reverse complement strand
ATAGGTTGGAATTTTAAAACGGAATCTGAGTATAGACGGTTCTGGAATAGATGGCACCGAAATAGCAGGCCCGTTATGCCCGACTTCGGCGAACAAGCTAGGGATGCTATGGAATTTGCTGATAAATTGTATCCTAAAGGAGATAAGCCTGACTCCAAGGAGTGGCTCTTAAATGATATAGCATTCTATTCGAGGTATAGTAAAAATACCACAGATGCTTTATTAGAACAGGTCGCTGCTTCAAGGGCACATGCAACACGACTCGGTAAATTGGCTGATGCTCGTAAAGAACAGATTAAAGAACTGCAAGAGAAAGTAGCTTTCTACGAAGCAGCTCATAAACGCTACTGCGATGTAGTTGAGTGGTGGGAAGCAACGGATACTGAAATAGTTTACAAAGAACGGAAAGCAAATAATGATTAGCTGCTGGATTTTCGACTTCGATGGTACCTTAAGCGATCCGTCCCATCGAAGGCATTTGGTGAGAGAAAAACCTACCAATTGGCCTAAGTTTACCCGAGAATGTATTAACGATACTTCCCTACCTACTCTTAAGGTATTCGAAGCACTATATAACGGATGGGACGACGTTTACATCTTCTCTGGTAGAGAGGATAGCGCAAGAGAGCTTTCATTAGACTGGCTTATGAAACACGCATATATCAAACAGTATTCGCGGGTTCATTTGAACAGCATATTGTTTATGCGCAAGAAAGGTGATTATAGGCCAGACGAAATTATCAAGCTAGAATTCTTAGAAACTGTGAAGAAAAAATATGAAGATGCCGGGGAAGCTTACACTATTGCTGGAGTATTTGACGATAGAACTAAAGTGGTTGATATGTGGAGAGAACAAGGACTATTCGTATTTGATGTCAATCAAACTAGGGAAGTATTCTAAATGGTTACAGTTGGTGAATTAATAAAAGTTCTTCTAGAACTAGACCTGGATAAGCGTATCGCTGTATCTAGTGAGTTTGGAGACGTTGGTTTAGACGGTTTAGTTGATCTAGTCAAAGAAGGAGATGGCTTGAATTTAGATAGAGATTTTTTAAGTTATTGTCCAAAACGAGTTTGCTTACTATCTTCTTAGCTAAAGGATAGTAGGTCATTAAAGTCTAAATAAGCCTATATGGCAAACATTCTTTATCACGTAGACGCTTGGTCTGGCAGATTCAATGCCGGTTCAGAAGCGATGAACAACACAATGGCTAAATTTTTAGCTAAAAAAGGTCACACGGTTCATATCCTCACTAACCCAACGATGGCTAATGAAGGAGAGACTCGTGATGGCCTTTTATTTTTTACCGACATCCTGAATAAGGATTATATTGACGACCAATACAAATGGGCAGATTTCGTAGTTACATCCATTGCCTTTACTCCCAGAGTAATTGAACTTTGTAAAAAACATAATAAACGCTTAATCTATGTTATCCATAATAATCATAGTGTTCCTTATTGGGACGTTAAACCAGATGATGTATGGATGGCTGTTTATAATGCTGATTGGATCAGGAAGCACCATAACGAGCAATTTAAGTGGGTTCCTAAACAAGAAATAACTCTATATCCTCCTGTAATGTATAACGAATATCAATGCGAAGACGAAGGCAAAGAGTATATTACTCTGGTAAATCTATGCGAGAATAAAGGCATACTGACTCTTATAATGGCAGCAAAAATGCTTCCTCAGTATAAATTCTTAGGAGTTACTGGAGCTTATGCGGAGCAAGTTCTAGTAGGTCTTCCTAAAAATGTTACAGTCATAAGTCATACTAAGGATATGGTTGAAAATGTCTATAGTAAATCTAAGATTATTATTATGCCTTCCTTAAAAGAGACTTGGGGAATGGTTGCTATTGAAGGTATGTGTTCAGGCATTCCTTGTGTGGCTCACCCTACCGAAGGACTTGCAGAGGCGTGTGGTGACGCAGGAGTTTTCTGCGTTAGAGATAAAGCTTATTTATGGCAAGGCATACTAATAAAACTCATGGAAAATGAGGAATATTATAAAGCAGTGTCGGATAAATGTAGAGAAAGAGCTTTATTCTTATCTATTCAAGCCGAAAGCCAGTTAAATAGTTGGGAACAGATTATTCGTGAAAATGCTTCTGTGTAGAGCACTAAGGACCTCGGTTGGGTCTGCCTATGGGAAAGTAAGTCCTGGAGAGCTGGTTGAAATGCCAGAGCATTTGGCTCAAGAACTTATTCGGGATGGCCAGTTTGAACTAGTATATATTCACCCAAAAGCTACTTATATTTCTAAAGTAGAAGACTATGCTACAAAGGTGGTTGTGCCTTCCTTCGAAAGACAGGCTCCTTTAGAAGAAGTTAAAAAAGCTTCTAAAGACCTGAAGAAAGGTAGGCCGAAGAAATAATGGCCTACACTTCTATAGCAGACAACTCGGTTATCAACAAAGCTACTTTAAAAGTATTTCTAAGAATTGACTCAGATGATTCTTCTTTAGATAAGATTTTAGATTTAGCGTTAGATGCAGCCAAAGTGGCCGCTGATGACTACTGTCAAGACACCTTTGATCCTGTGCCTTCGCCTATAGAGATGTGGGTGCTCAGTGTAGTTAGTCTTTGGTGGGAAAGAAAATCTCCATTCATTCTTAAAACAGAATTCAAAGACTTAGGATCCGTAAACTGGGGATACAATTACGAAGATTATTTTCATGGATTAAAAAGCTACAGAAGAGAAGTAGGATTTGGCTCTTTCTAATGATCCACTCTAGTATATTTAATAACAGAATAGTAGTGCAAACACGTACTAAAACTAAGTCAGCTACCGGAATTACTGAAGTATGGACTGACTTAGTTACGCTATGGGCTAGTATATTAGAAATTAATGATCAGCCTGTTATTGATATGGATCAAAATATGAATATGAAATTACTTAAAATTACATTAAGAGGTATACGAGATTATGCTATTGCGGATACGAGATTCATTTACAAGACAAATATATACAAGCCTATACAAGCTCCAAGGTTTATCTCCAGATCTGACACTCCTTTTACTACAATTTATTGTCATAGTGTAGCTAAATTATAATAAAGGAGTACAAAAGCTAAAACAGAAAAAGCCCCTTAAGAGTTTAATCTTAAGGGGCTTTTTAATGTCACGTATTGTTTTTGACCGTATTGATACAGACGTATTAACAGGAACGCAGGAAGTAGGCTACCTATACACTCTTCCTGGAAATCAGTTTTCTGCCACCGTTACTTCTGACAAACAAGTAACTTTCTGGATGGAATATGGACGTTTTACAGATAGTCCTTCTGCATATCCTTTCTCTACGGGAATTGTTACGGTACCTGCTGGAGAGTCCCGTGGACTAATAGTAGATATCGCAGCAGCCACTCAAGCAGCCCGCCTAATAATCAAAAATGCTTCTGGGTCTACAGCAGCAGTCGTAGCTGATTTTGGCAGTAAATAATGAGCACTTCTTTTGATGCTAATGTAAGTCACGAGCCTTCTTACAGTGATATTTGCGGAGGCGCTAAGTTAACCTAAAGGAATAACAAACAACCTATTGAATTAGCCTTCTAGATAAAGAATTCTAGAGGGCTTTTTCTTTGATATCTGCAGAATACAATATTGATATAGTACAAGGAGCTTCTTGGAGAAGGTCATTCATAGTAACTGATGGAGCCACTATTCCAGCAGCTATTGATATCTCTTTATGCTCTATACGCTCCCAGATTCGGAAAAGAGCCGATTCTACGGTCATTCTAGACATGAATACTCCAAACGAAATCACCATTACAGACCCAGTTAACGGTAAGTTTGAGATATTCATTTCAGCAGCTACCACTTCACTATTTCCCAAAGGGCTACATAAGTGGGACCTCTTTATTGAATGGCCTAATGGGGATGTAGACAGATGGTGGTACGGAGAAGTTAACTTAGATCCAAATATCACAGAACCCTCAACGAACTAAGGAGTAAGTAATGAGCACTTCTTTTGATGCAAATATAAATCACGAGCCTTCTTTTGGCGGAACTGTTAGTGGAGGTGGAGGCGGTGGACTAACCGCTCCTGTAGATCCAGTCCTTATTGCTGATGGTTCTGTTAATGCTCTAGAATTCCAAGCACTGGCAAATGTAACTTCGGATATACAAGCACAAATCAGTGCTTCAAGATCTCGCGCTAATCATACAGGAACTCAGTTAGCTGAGACTATTAGCGATTTCGATACACAAGTACATTTATCAAGGCTAGATCAGCTTACGCCACCTACAACGAGTCTTAATCTAAATAACCAGAAAATAACAGGTCTTTCTCCTGGTACATCTCCTACAGATGTACCTAACCTGGGACAGGTACAGGCCAGTGCGGCAGGTATTGACGCCAAAGCCTCTGTAAGATTCGCTACTACAGGGAACATAACCCTTTCAGGTCTAGGTACAGGCTCTGGAAGAGATTGGGGGTCTGACCTTAATTCCGATGATAGAATTTTAGTGAAAAATCAAACTCTCGCTCAAGAAAATGGCATATACAACGCTAAGTTAGGGGCTTGGGTAAGGTCTTCTGATATGGACTCAGATGCAGAATACACCAGCAACGCTTTTACATTTGTAGAAGACTCAGCATCAAATCTAATTACAACCCAGTGGATAGTGTCCAATTCATCTGGAACTATTGTAGTAGGAACCACTCCAGTTCTTTGGGTTCAATTTAGTGCGGGCAACACTTATACAGTAGACAGTGCTGGAGGTATCGCCTTAACTGGAAATTCTTTCTCAATTCTAACTCCAGTATCTAGTGGACTAATTAAAGATGTTACTGGAATCTATGTAGATCCTACTATTGTCCTTAGAAAGTATGTGTCCAATATAGGTAACGGGGTTGATACTACTATCACTGTTACACATAATTTGAACAGTAGAGACATTACTTTCAATATTTATAAAAATAGTTCTCCTTTTAATGTTATTTACGTAGCTTGTGACTATACCTCAGTTAATACCTTAACACTGTATTTTTCAACAGCTCCCATAACTAATGAATACAGAATCGCGGTTCAATCATAATGAAATACTTTAACCCTATAGCTCTTCAGGCATCTGGTCCAGGAGCACTGTATCAGGCAGCTTTAAACGGTCCTGTTTTATGTGGAACTGTTCCTGAAACCCATCTTCCAACAGGAATTAATGCTAATAAATTAGCAGATGGAACTGTGTCTAATACAGAATTACAATACATTAATTCGCTTACAAGCAATGTACAAACCCAATTAGGTGGAAAATTAGACTCTTCCGTATTAACTACTAACGGCGATTTACTTACCAGAACTGCAGGATCTCCAGCACGTTTAGGTTTAGGCACTTCTCTTCAATACCTAAGAGTAAACACAGACGCTTCTGCTCTGGAGTATGCTACATTATCAACATCGTCTACAGGACTTTATTTCCAGGCATTAAAAACTGATGCTCAAATTTTCAACGCTCAAGCTTGGGAAAAGATTACTTTCGCTGCTCCAACTACTAATGACATGTTCACAGAGGTTTCTGATGTATTCACAGCAACGGTAGCAGGCTGGTATCTAGTGACTTTAAATATTAAAATAACTTCTAATCACGTATTTGGCCTCCAATTGATGAAGAACACTACTCCAGTATCCAGTCATTTCAATAGTAATTCAGAGCTATACTTTAGACACTCTGGCGTAGTTTACTTAGCTGTTAATGACTACCTCACTTATTATGGCTATGGCACTCCCAATAATGGCTACCCTACTGTAGATACTTCTCAGACCTACTATAATACATTAACGATTGCGAGTATTGGCTAATGAGTAAGTTATCTCAGTGGTTAGAAAAATATCATCCAGGAATGAATGGTCCTTTTGGTCCTATTATTTGTAGAGATAATGGAGAAGGATCCTTTATAGAAGTATGGCCTTCTGAATTAGGAACTCAACCAACACCAGAGGAAATAGAAGACTGGACTCCAGATCCTATAGACCCTTTAGAAGCAGCAGTAGCTCAGCTTACCTTAGACTTTAAAGCAGCTCAGGAATTAGCTCAACTAACTATAAATAATCTAAAAGCGAAAGTCGCCATTGCAATGGTAACTTATGCCGGATTCACTCAGGACGCCGCAAATACTGAAGGTTCTCTATTTGTGATAGACCACATTAGCGAGATTTCTAGTGTGGTGAATACAGGCGGAAATGCTATAGCTGTGCTGGCATTAAAGAATGCTGTAGAGGCAGATCCAAGGCCCTGGTTACAAGTTGAGATGGGTCCTGGAGGACCTAAAATAGTTACATTATTTGAGGTGTTTTAATATGTGCGATTTTCTATCTCCTATATATATGAGGGGTAATCAGATAAAAGATTTGGAAGACGCTTCAAGTCCCCAGGATGCTGTGACTTACTCGCAATTCTCTACTGTTGCTGCTAGAGTCAGCTCTTTAATTGGAGACGGATCTTCTACAAGCATTACAGTAACTCATAATTTAAACTCTCGTGATGTATTTGTGAAAGTATATGACGCAGCTTCTCCTTACGCAGAAGTAAGTGTAGATGTATCCTACACTACAGTTAATACCCTAACCTTAATATTTACAGCAGCGCCTGCATTAAACTCTCTTAGAGTAGTAATCACTGGAGGAGCTTCTTTAAGTATTGGAAGCACCACGGACGCATCTCTGCTTACCAGCGGTAGTCTGGATCCTGCCAGAATTGCCACTGGTACGGCGACTGATGGATACGTACCTGTTTCTGACGGAGCAGGGAACGTGGTTTGGGAGGCTCTAGGTGGAGGTCCATCCCCAGCGTCATGGGATGGAGTATCTGCAGGGCTATCTGCGGCAACCTCCCCCTCAATACAAACCGAGCAGTGGGTTCCCTGGGACGCCCATATTCTGGCCCCCTCGACATGTCTTACGCACACATTAGGAGATACCGGATTCGTTATCGTTACTCCAGGTAAGTATTCAGTCTCGGTAAGGCTTCAGCTAATACTGTCGGGGACTTGGAGCGAGTGGGGGAATATTGATGTAATACTCTACAAAGGATCTACTATTCTGGATAAGTTTATTGGGCCAAGCTTCCACAATTATGCTGCCGATATTCCTTGTGTACCACAAATCCACTGGGTAGGACCTTTACTGGCAGGAGATTCTATCTCCGTCTCTGTAAAAGGACGGAATAATACGAATGAGATAGCGGTGAGAGGTTACGTAACCCTTGTACCTTTCGCCCCTCACTCTTCAATTCAGATAGAATACAAAGGAGCTTAGCGGAAAGGAATAACAAATACCTTATTGAATTAGCCCTCTATAAACCGTAATTTGTGAAAGAAAAAAGATGTCTGAAGAAGTAAGAGTAATTACCACAGAAAGCACAGTAAATATTACAGAATCACCTAACGAAACTGTAAATATTTCTGTTACCGATCAGACTCCTATTAAAGTAATCACCTCTATAGCACAAGGCCCTGCTGGACCTCCTACTATTCAATCAACTTACACGCATGCTCAAAGCGTTCCAGTAGACATATGGATTATAGAACATAATCTAAGCAGGTATCCAAGCGTATCCGTAGTAGATTCAGCAGGAACAGTAGTAATAGGCGATGTTCATTACGATAGCGAAAATCAAGTTACCCTAACATTCATAGGTTCTTTCTCTGGTAAAGCGTATTTAAATTAAAGAAGGAGATAAAACGTGTCAAAGTTATTCCTGGTCAATCTTGACCTTAATAAAAACGAACTGCAGAATGCGAGGATTCAAAATCTTGCAGCAGCACCCAGTTCCCCGGCCAAAGGCCAGGTCTATTTTGACACTGTTCTAAATGCCGAGCGCACATGGGACGGAACCGCCTGGACTAATAAGGCTACCGATTCTCTCCTATTACAAGGCAATAATACTGCTTACCATTTAGCTCGTGCTAATCATACAGGCACTCAAGCAGCCAGCACTATTAGCGATTTCGATACTCAGGTCCGTACCAGTCGCCTGGATCAAATGGCCGCTCCAACAGCTTCCGTATCGCTAAATAGCCAGAAGATAATCAATGTTTTATCTGGAACTGCTGATAGTGATGCTGCTAATGTAGGCCAAGTTAATGCAGCCGCAGCAGGTATCGACTTAAAAGCCTCTGTCCGATATACCACTACAGCGAATGTGACCCTTTCAGGTTTAGCTACTCAAGTAGGTGGTGATTGGCCTGGAGCAATGACCGCTGCAGATCGCGTATTAGTAAAGAATCAAACTACTGCGTCTGAGAATGGTATTTATACTGCAGCCGTAGGAGCTTGGACTCGTTCAACCGATTGTGATTCTGCAACCGAATACACCAGCCAGGCTTTTACCTTTATTGAAGAAGGCACTTTAGCTTCTACTCAATGGAAAGTATCTACTGCAGGCGCAATTGTTGTTGGAACAACCGCTGTAACCTGGTCCCAATTTGGTGCGTCCTCGGTTTATACGGCCTCAGCAACAGGCGGTCTGGAATTAACGGGCTCTGCATTCAGCGTTAAATTGCCTGCAAACTCTGGACTGGTTACTGACTCAACCGGCACCTATCTAGATGCAGCAATTTCTGTGAAGAAATATGCTTTTACTTTCGGAGATGGAGTAGCTACTAGCTATACGATTACACATAATCTAAACACTCGTGATGTAACTGTTGGAGTTTATCTAGCAGCTTCCACTTACGATGAAGTATTCTGCGATGTATTACGTGCCACGGTTAATACAGTTACTCTTAACTTTGCAGTAGCTCCAACTTCTAATCAGCTTCGTTGTGTGATTCATGGCTAAACCAGTACTTGGCACCTTATCATTCAAGGGGCGGGGCCCTGGGATCTTACACCAACCCGCCCTGGATGGGGACGTTCAGGTAGGATCTCTCCCTCCCGATCTACTGATTACTGGAATCGACGGGGGAACGGCTGCCACCACTGGATCCGCTCTGGATGGCGGGGCCGTTTCCACAGACTATTGGGCCGGAATCGCGGAACCCATCGACGGGGGATCGCCTCTCCCTCTGAATAGCACCTGGATTCTGCCCACGGTCCGAGTGGTTTCGGGATCAATCAGCCAACTCGACCATTCCATCATGATGGATTCATCCGTGCCCACAACCCTGACGCTTCCGCCCAGTAAAGGGCTGGGATTTCAGACGGAGATCCTTAACGTCGGAACGGGCCCGTGCGCGGTGACTTGCGCGGGCTCGGACAAAATCAACGGCGCTTCTTCGGGAGTGCTGTATCAGTACAACAGCCTGATTCTGCTCGACGGTAGACTCGGACATTGGAGTATCAAATAGAATGCCCACACAAATTCAGATAAGACGAGGGACAGCCGCTCAGTGGACCTCAGCAGACACCACCCTTGCTTCAGGCGAGATAGGGTTCGAATACGATACAGGGCTGTTTAAAATAGGTGACGGCACCACTGCTTGGGTGAGTTTGGGCTATGCGTCATTGCCTTTAGGAAAGCACATCCCCGATGCCCCTAACCCTGGTAATACCAATAGAAGCATCTGGACATCTGGTGATGACTTAAACTTTAACGTCCCCTCCGGTGGTTCTATTAAGTTAAAGATAGCCGGGACTACCTACGCTTATATAGATGGAACTGGCCTAAACGGAGGCAGTCTAATGCCTCTGGGGACAGCGATAGCCGACAAGGCCAGCGCGGGTGCAGCGGTAAAGAATTTCTGGGCTTCTGGGAACGATGTAACTTGTAATGTCCCAACTGGTGGGTATTTTAATATCTCCGCCAATGGGGTGAACCAACTCCAGGTGGACACTACCGGAGTCAAGGCCAACAATATTATAGGACTCACAGCCAGTGGTGGAGTCACCATTTATTCTAATACGGCAGACGGGGCTGATAATGGTTTATCAGGACTAACTGGAGGAGGGCCTGGGTCTGGATTATCTATTACTCGTGGAGGGCAAATGTGGGCGGCCGGTAATGAGCACGCCACCCTGCCAGGTCAAACTCAAATCAAAGCAGGAGGGGTGGCGGGTGCTTTCCTGTCCCTTAATGATGGGTCGGGGGTAGCCCAGAAGCTCCTCTATGGTCAGGGCACCATTTTTCAGAAATCAATCTCGGCCGTCCCTGTCATCAAGACCACCTCCTACACGGCCGTTCTGGGAACTGACCTGATTCTACTGGGAAACCATGCTACCGTTCCATTCACGATTATACTCCCAGCAGCCACCGGCTCAGGATTGATTCTAATGTTCGGAAATATAGGTGCTGCTACCCTAACCATTGACGGCAATGCTGCAGAAACAATCAATGGAACTGCAACATTCACTCTGGCCCAAAACACTTTCCAGACTATCGTAGATGCTGCTGCAGGCGTCTGGTATAAAATTTAGGAGAAATGAAATGGCTATTAAATCAACTTTAGCAATCCTCTGGCAGAACATCCCCATCTCAGTCCCAGGAGCCTACAGCCGAACAGGTATTGCGAAAATCAATACTCAAACCGGCGAGGTCCAGGTCGAGGTATTCGACTATCGTAATAAAGAAGCGGCTCGTAAAATAACGGAGCAGAAGGTAACTCGTATGTATCTGCCTTATGACCCCGAGAACCTTGAGCATGTTGCTCAATGGGAAGCTGAGGGTATGCCCGATCCTACTACCTTTCAATTCGGCTACGATCATGACGATCCTGAGTGGTGGAACGGTAGTAGAACTGCTGAGGAACCTATCCAGCGCAGAAACATCATTCTTCCTCTAGAACTATCCCTGGCAGTGGCGCAAATGGCAGTACCTGGTGAAGCGCCGGATAAGCAGACTGATAATATGATCAGCCAACTTTATCGTGCCTGCATGATGAGCGGTAAATTTGTCGAACCCGAGGTTGTATAGTGTCTTATTTCAACAACCCACCCAATACGGACATGTTCGGGAAGCTCCGAGTCTCGCAGCCGAGCACGTTGTTTGATTCCAAGTTGCTCAGGGATGCGAATACGTTTCAATGGGATGATGTTCAAGTTTCCGGCACAGCTTTCTCTTCCTATAATGCGAACCAGGCTTCTGTTACCTTAGCTACGTCTGCTGCAATAGGTCGAAGGGTTCGCCAAACAAAACGACGTTTCTCGTACCAGCCGGGCAAGTGCCTAGAACAGAATGAATGGGTCCCTTTAGCAGATGGCTCCAGACAAAGAGCTAAAGATTTAGTAGGAAAAGAGTTTAGCCTTCTATCCTTAAATGATGAAGGTGAAGTTAATAGCTTCCCAGCAAAAGCCAGTGTAAACGCTTTTGAAGAAGTCTTCGAGCTTACGCTTACCAATGGTGATAAAATCATTAGAAACGCCCAGCATCCTTTATGGGTAACTAATAAAGTTTATGCTACCGAGGATGGAAAATATAAAGGAGGAGCTAAAGCAACTATCCCTAGCGGAGAATGGAAAGAGCTACAAGATATCTCTCCTGGAGACTTGGTAGCAACCCTACATAGTTCGCCATTTAGAGGGACAGAAACAGCCGACCCTAATTGGGTAAAAGCCCTGGCTTATTTGATAGGTGATGGAAATCTAACGCAATCATCAACTAGATTCAGCAGGGCTTCTGGACCGGCTCTTGATGAGTTCGTGGCTTGCGGGAATGCTTTAGGCAGTAAAATAAACAGCAGAGTATATGGTAATAAAACAGCCTGGACTGCAAGCGCAACTGCAGAGAAATTCTTACCTCAAGAGTGCTTTACCTGGAATAACGAGACACTTGCCTTATTCTTTAGTCGTCTTTATGCTACAGACGGGTGGGCACATCGAAAGGAAATCGGCTACTGTTCTATATCAAGACAGTTAGTGCAGGATATCCACGACCTACTGCTACGCTTCGATATTAGATCTGTAATAAGATCTAAGAAGGTAAAAGGCTATGAAAACTACACTGCATATACAGTAGATATCTACGAGACAGAATCTGTCCTCAGATTTTCAGAGAAAATTGGGATATTTTCTAAGGAAGAGGCTCTTAAGAAGGTTGTAGAAAATACATCCTTCGCTAAAATATCCACTAATGCTTATAGACGCAAGAGTCTTCCAGCAGAATGTCTTAGGTGGTCAGAAGTTAAGAGTGTCTCTAGTTTAGGGTTTAGTACAACTATCGCAATAGAAGTCCCAGGCCCGCATACTTATCTGACTAACTTCTACGAACACAATTCTCACGCTATCCTTATGACAGGCATACTAGCTGTTAATGGCGGAGTAGCCAATTCCTACACCCTCTGCGGAATGGTGGACGATAAAAATGGTCTATACTTCAAGCGCAACTCTACTGGAGTCTACGTCGGCCGTAGAACTTTCACGTCTGGGACCGCTGTGGATACTGAGGTAATACAGTCAGCCTGGAATATTGACAAGCTTGACGGAACAGGAATAAGCGGCTATACTCTGGACACCACTAAAACGCTTATTTACAGCATCGAATTTGAGTGGCTTGGAGTAGGTTCCGTTAAGTTCGGGGTAATAATCGACGGCCAGTTATGTCCCTGCCATCAAATGAACCACAGCAATGTATTAACTACAGTATATATGAGCACCCCAAACCTGCCGTTACGTTGGGAAGTCAATTCCACTTCAGCCGCTACTAATTCATGCACAGCTATTTGCGCTACTGTAATTAGTGAAGGAGGAAATCAAGAAACCGGGCAGACTTTCGTGGTGGATCGGGGCGTTACTCCCCTCATCACACTCAGCAGCACGAGCCTGTTTCCCCTCCTGGCCGTGCGACTGGCCTCCACTAGCCTGGACAACTGCCCGGTTCTCCAAGGGATCTCCATAGCAGGTGGAACTAGCACAATCTTCCGCTGGACTCTGCTACTGAACCCGACCGTTACCGGCACAGCTTTCTCTTTCTCTGCTCTAGCTGGTTCGGGAATGGAGATTGACGTAGCCCGATTAAATACCACCACGGTTTCAGGTGGGATCGAGGTGGCCAGCGGCTACGCAACCTCCGGCACGGTCAGTGTTTTTACCACCAACACGTTCGCTTCTCTCCAGCTACTTGGATCAACCGTCGCCGGGGTATCTGATGTTCTGGTGTTGGCCGTGCAGCGGATTACCGGCACCACAGAGTCATTTTATGCCGCGATGCAATTTAGGGAGTTGTAGGGAGTAAGGTATCTTAAAGATAGTCGTAGCACTACTTTATATAACTACCTTGCTTCCTATTAATTATATGCAGAAGATAGATAAGATTTATCTCCACTGGACAGCCACTGAGTATTCTTGGAGAAAGCCTCTCCACTACCACACAATCATAGACGATAAAGGCGTAGTTTACAGATTAACCGATTATCATACATCTCTAGAAGGACACACTTTCAAAAGAAATGAAAACTCTGTTTCCTTGTCATTAGCTTGTATGTTAAACTCTGACTGGAAAAAGTATGGACCTACTGAAAAACAACTAGATGGAATGGCTAAAGAGACTGCTAAGATTTGTTGTGGATTAGGCTGGAAAGCAGATGAGAAATTTCTAGAATTTCGTGTAATGACCCATGCCGAAGCTGCAGCGAATAGAGATTACATTCGTGTTCTGGTTCAATTATATTCGAATAAAAGACCAAGCGGTCCTTGGGACGCCTTTGCACAAGAAGCCGGGCTGCCTCACGCTAACTACGGTCCTTTATATTGGCACGATAATTGGCCTGGAGGGGATTCGTATAGGTGGGATTTGTGGAAGCTACGTGCTACCGATAAAGGAGGCACAGGTGGATATGAAATGCGTAAGAGAATTGTAAAATGGATGGAAAAGATTTATGTGGGAACTCCGAAAACCAAATAAAGAAACTCCCCCAGACTTAATTAGTCAACTGAAGCAGAACTGAAACGTATTCTAGAAATTATCGGCCTCTAAAGTTAACAAGCCGTTAACAACTCCGTAACACTCTCGTGGTAGACTGGGTCTGTAGAAATTCAGTCCAGGAGACTTTGTGAAACCTAAAATTACTATTGAATCTGATGGTGCCGAGCATTACGAGCATGATGCATTCGGAGTAATAACCGTATCTAATATTCATGGAGGAATAGGTCCTCTATTCGGTTCAGAATTGAAACATAGTGGTGCAATACGTGTAAGCATTCAACGCGCTTCATATAGGCGTCAGCTTTCTAATAACTGGGTTCACCCTGAGAAGACAATTGTAGAAGTATATTTAACTCAAGATCAGTGGGCACGAATGGTATCCTCAACTGGAATGGGAGAAGGCACTCCAGTTACTATTAAGTATGCGCCTCCAAAGGATACCGTTAGAGCGAAGATGCCTGATCTTGATGTAGAACCTGCTAATAGTGTATTCCAACGCGAGAACAAGGATCGTCTTTATAAAGTATTGACTGCAGCTAAGGAAGCCTATTCTCTGGTTAAAGAACTGCAAGCCCAGAAAACAGTAGCCAAGAAAGACCTGGCTCCTCTTGCAGATTTACTTTCACAAGTAGCAAATAGACTTCCTGGAGATTTGGGATTCCTTGAAGATATGTTCACAGAGCATATGGAAAAGACCATTGCTGCAGCTAAAATTGAAATGGAAACCTTCATGGCTCATTGTGGCGTTAAGTCTGAACAAATTAACCTACAGTTGGAGGGATAATATGTTTGTTTTAGTTCACCAAATACGAAATACTTATAATGATTCTTTTAGTTACTTTAAGGTAGCTGGATTATTTAAAACATACGAAGCCGCTATTAGCTTTATGGAAGCTAGATTAAACTGTATGTCTACCGACTACAATAATAGCCAAATTAAGAAGTTTAATCAATATCATATTGAGCAGGTGGCAGTTTATGAGTGATAATTTTACAATTAATGTAGAAGCCGATGCGGCTCGTCACTGCTTGAGATCCCACGAGGAATTATTAGATTTCGTTTTACCCGATGGGTATAAGTGGTTGAGTAGATACATTCTACTGGATTCAGCATCAAATCAATGGACTACAACTTCTTATGATAGAATAAGTAATATAAGACACCTATGGGAATCTAGACAATATACCCAATTGCTTAAATTTCTTCCACAAACTCTATATTTTGTGAAAGAAAAAGAAGAGGTATTTGAATCATGTAAATGTCCGCATTGCGGAGGAATCTTAGATGGGTCAGCAAGAGCGTAATGCCCGAGTATTTTATTTCTTTCACAGTTGGGGCACACGATAAAAAGCGTGCTCTTGATGCAGGTTGAGTTCTCAAAAAAATGAGTGAACAACTAACTTTCGAAGGATTCGATCTAGCCTCTGGCTTTAACTGCGACTCTTGCAAGGATCGTGGTTGGCGTAAAAGCGAATTCGTAGGAGAAGGCTATCATGCCTGTCCCGATTGTGAATTGGGCAATTCTATTTGTTGTGAAGAATGCGAAATAGAATTAGTTCCTTTCCATAATAACTTTGTACATTGCGCCTGCTGCGGAGAAGAATACGAAGTAACAGATGCCGAGCTATTTATAATTAACGAGATAGAAGAAAGCTGGAATGATGTCTGATACATTTGTAAATCAACTTTATAATAAGCTATGTAGCTATCAAGTGCCTTGGACTATTCTAAATGATAGCATAAAACAAATTCTAAAAGAGAATAGTTTAGAAATACTATCTAAACCCCTTCCCAAAGAACTTATTGAAAGAAGTATATGTCCAGTTAAGCCCAGAACGTATACTCTCTCTTATAAATCTTTAGATTTTCCAGGTAAACTTGTAAATATTTCATTTGCTAAAGAAAATATGTTGATAGCCTTCCTAACTGGATTAGGAGCTAACTCTAAGATTCACGATGTAGAAATATGCTTTACAGATTAACCTTCCATAACGAAGCCTATTGGCGTTCTGATATGAATACCGTCTATTGTTCGCGACTAGCTTTAGTTATGAAGCACTTTTGGGAAAATATTAATGCCTATGGCGGTCCAGAAGAGGAAGTTGTATGCTATTCTCGCTGGTTCGAAGATAAAGAAGGTCGCCTAATTGGACTAATTTGTGAGGATAATAAAGATGGAAATAAATCTTAAATCAACTTTCGATAAGAAAGAAGTAGATAAATTGCGTTCTCAGATAAAGCAACGTGAGGGCGAGATATCTATGTTAAGAACAGCAATTAAACATTATATGAATCTATGTAGGCACCCAGGTATGCGTTCATATAGGGAGGCTGACGGTAGCTCAGGATGTCATTGTTCTATTTGTGGGTATAGTAACTGATGAGTCCTAAATTAACAATTAAATCCGCCTTAATGTGTTTTACTTGTATAGATGGAGATACTTTCGAACTAGGTGTCGATCAGTGTGTAGAGTTTGAGGATGTAGAAGTATCTAATACATACACTAATCTACTGTTCCCTTGTTGGAAGACCTATCCAACACGGCTAATAGAATACCTACTAGAACGAGATATAAGAACTGAATTAACACTATGAATCTCAATAAGGTTATTTTTAAAAAGGGTGATGATATTCCCGCCTCCTTACATTTCTTCAACTTTCATAAATTTGATGTTGAATGGGGACCTCCGTTTGATTTAGAATTAGATTTCTATGACGATAATCGCGGAGAGGAAAGCTCTTTCATTGTTGGAAGACAGTTTGAAACTAGAGAAGAAGCTACTGCATTTGGTGAAGAAGTAAAAGCATTCATTAAGAAACTAAATATAGATGATTTCAGCGTTAAGTATCATGTTTCAGGATTAGAGATAAGTAGAAAATCTATAGCGGCTTCCAGTATCACATATAAGCAGCTACTTTCTGGCATGTGGGGATTGAATCTAGCTAAGATTGCTAATAGTGAGGCGCTTGTGGAGTGGCTACAAATGTATCATGTAGAATTCTTCGAGAACTATATTACTGTAGAAACTAAAACTACTACTAAGATTAGTGCTAAGAAGGATCCTTGACAGGCTCTAGTGAAAATGTTAATCTATACATGGTGACGTTGTTGTATCGGTTGCATAACTGTTTGTGAAACAGTAAGAAGGAGTTCAACTCTCCTACGTCACAATCCGCATCGTGAGCCAGGTGTTCCTGGCGTCCATCTGCAAAATGGAATAGCCGAGTTAGATTCTCGGACGGTGCTCCATATACATACTAGCCTCACTTGTTGAGGCTTCTTCTTTTAGAAAGGTTTTTAACATGATTGGACCTAAATGCCCAGCCTGCAATAAAAAAACTAAAGATGACCATACTAGGAATGCTCATTTGTGTTCTTTCCCTCCAAAATACAGAGTTAAGTGCGAGTGTGGAAAAGTTTGGCACATGACTTGTGATGACTATGAGGCTGAATGCGAATTAAATAGAAAGAATCTATTTTCTCTTCTAGCTTGGTTGGATAAGATGGAAGAAGAGTTAGATGCCTAGAATTGGAAAGTTTTCCTGCTTGGTGTCCACTTTAAGATGTAACACCTTAGTAACAACTTTGTAACATACCTATGATAGGATAGACGTATGAAAGATTATGACTTCAGCTACATTCCAGAGACAATTTTAGCTGAGTATATTGCGATTGATTCAGAGACTACATTTAGATTATATCTAATTTGTTTATTTATGGAATCAATTCTCCCTGAAAGGTACATTATAGAATGACCTCAACTCCATGTCCATTCTGTGGACCTAAAAAAGTGGATGTTATCCTAAACCGATTTAATGGCAACTATAAGAGTCCTGAATTCACCACCTTAGCTTGGTGTGTGAACTGCTTCGCGGAAGGGCCTAACGTGTGCCTTACTGCGCCAAACGGGACTGTGGAGCAAGCGTTAGGCGCTTGGTCTAGGAGATTCAATGTGGCGCGAGACTAAACGAAATATTCCACTGGATAGGCTTAACGATTTAATCTATAAAGCAGAGAAATACGCAGAGGGTCTTAGGAAGACTCCTTTTATAATAGAAGAGATTTTAAAAGTTGTTGGTAACGTTGGGGATATTCAAATAAAGACAACCAAAAGTCCCCAGTTAATGTTTTCTGTTCTTGATGCTGATTCAGTAGAACTAATTAAGGTGCGCCATTGTATCGTGCATTTACATATATGTAAGCATGGCGATCTATCCTACCGGGCCGTATTTAGCTATATAGATCCTAACAAAAAAGACGTCTATTCCGGTTGGGTAGAGTTTAGTAAAACTAAACCAACTAAGTGTTTTGTAGACTTTAAAGAATTTCTTCTAGAACAATTAGTAGAGATAAGGAGACTGAATTAATGGGCGGTTCCGCGCTTACAGTTCCTGTTAGACGATTTGACAAAGTAGAATTCTTCAAGATTTGGAGAGAACTAGAACGTAAATTATGTTTTGAATTAATGGCTCCTACCTACAGTGTGCTTGAGAAAGAAGACTTTGGGGACATGGATATAATCTGTTCAAAGCCAACAGTCTCAGACTACCGTCAATACATTATAGATAATCTACATCCATTATGTATTGTGAAGAATTCAAATGTAACTTCATTCGAATACAAAGGAATACAAGTAGATTTAATAGTAGTTCCTCCAGACCAGTTTAATTGGTCTCACTATTACTATTCAAATAATGATCTTGGAAACCTATTAGGTAGAGTAGCCAGGAATGCAGGATTTAAATTTGGCGGTCAAGGATTTATTTATGAATTCTCCGAGAATCAAGGTAATTTCCACAAAGAAATATTAATTACATCAGACCCAGAAAAAGCACTACAGTATCTGGGTTACAGTATTGCTAATTCCTTCAATACATATACCGATATGTTTGAGTATGTAATGAGTTCTCCAATTGCAGATCCTTCTCAATTCTACTTTGAGAATAGGAACTTTGAAGGACGACATAGAGACAAGAAACGTAAAGTATATTTGATGTTTCTAGAGTGGCTTAAAGCAGAATATGGTGCAGTTACTAATTCTAAATATCCCTTGAACAAGTTAGCTCATCTTAGAAGGGCTTTTAAAACTTATCCTAGATTTGAAAAAGGCTATAAGCAAGCCCAAGCAAATTACGTTAGACTTCTTCATCAGCGTGAACAGTTCAATGGTGAATTGGTAGCAGACCTAACGGGCCTAGAAGGTAAACGTCTTGGTGAGTTTATTAAATACTTTAGAAGTTTACCCGAATTTGCGATAGTTCAGCAGACTCCAGAAAAGACTATACATATGCTAATTGGAGATAAGTATAAATTATGGAACAAAGATACCGAATTGTAGGCGACTATAGTGGACACGAATACTATGTCCCTCACGATAAATCAGAAGAATGGTATGAGTGGCTAGATGCTGCTTACGAATTAAATCTAGAGACTCCAGAATGGGCTACGTATATAAATGGTCCTTTCACCTTTACAAATCCAAGATCGGAATAAGTTATGTGTAGACATGAACTAAAGCAAGAATTCCTAGCTAAGATTTATGGAATAAAAATTAAATTCATCTGTCCAGATTGTAAGGAGAAATTATGCCACACTACCGATTCCAAAGACAAGTAATAATGAGTTACGAGGCACTTCAGGAGCTAGAAGTAGAAGCAGAAACAGAAGCCGAAGCCTTTGAACTTCTAGATCCTGATGACGACGATTGGGAAGAGGTGCATGACTATGGTGCAGTATTAGATGATATTTGCAGTAAACCTAAATTGGTGGATACCTACGAATGATCGTTTATTTGGTAATTGATGACTACCCTGCTGGAAATTTAAGCTATAAAGATAAATGGAAAATATTTATGAGTCCCGATAAAGCATTGGCACACGCTAAAGAATGCGGTTATGGCGCTTCGTGGTTAGGCGTATGGGGTGATGCATTCTCCCAAGTAGGAATGGCCACAGAAGAAAAGTGTGGTGATGTAGACATCACCTTGATTGCCGTGGAGGTGTCCTAAAATGGATGATTCTGAGTTTGCTTGGCCTGCTGATTCACTTCCTGTAGATATTGCAATGTATAAGATATACATTGAGATGGCCCTAACTAGCAATTATGACGTTATGAGGGCCAATATTCGTCAAATAGTTTGTGATTATGGAGAATTGGCTTATAAGTTAGGCAAGGAGGATTACGCAATTGAAATTAGCCGAATTAATTGATAGGCGTCGTGGTAATCTATTCTATATCGGGTCTACTAAGCGCAGGGAAGGAGTTTATCTATTTTGTGAACCAGGAATAGAAACCATAATTTACTCTCTGGATCCTAATTCAGAATTTAACGTAGATACTTGTGAGATTATTACTCCTAAAGGCGAGGTATTAAAACCATGGGCAAAAAAGTAATGAGAATGCTTATTAAATCTTTGGGCTTCTATGAGAATAATCCTGGCGAATTCCTTTGCGATGGAACGGAATCAATTGGAGGAGAATGGGATACCGACCTAGAGAAGTTCCCTTTTGCTCAATCAGATCGCGATAAGATTTGTGGTAAAGTGATGAAGTTTATGGGTAGCCGGTGGGATAAACGTACGTGTTATCACCATGTAAATGCCTGCGGAACGGAACTAGTTATATGGCGTTTTGATAGGGAATATAAAGGAGATGTTCCTTTTGCTGCTGTTGAAATTAAACCAGTGCTGAGTAGGGTACCTAAATATAATGGATAGATCTTATGATCCAATCACTACTAAAGTGAAGGAGAAGCCAAAAGATGTTTAGTGGCTATTTTGTATCCTACGATGATTTAGAGAATTTCATAGCAGACATTCGTTCCACCACCGCCGATTACGAACATTATTATGCATTAGGTGTAAATGATGCTCTAGATGAAATTGTTAAATTTATGGAAGAGAATAGGATGAATAACTAATGTATTCTAAAGCCCGCTATTACCCTTCTATAGAAGACTTTCCAGCTTTGGAAGAAGCCGAGAAATGCTATGCGTCCTACAGCCAGTATCGCGCTGAAGATGAAGAGTTGCTATTGGTAGAAGGAAAAATAATTAAAGAGGAATTGATTGATTATGGCTTTTGAAACTCATTCTATGGACTTTCACCATGAAGGGGTTTGGGTTGCGTTTTGCTCGTGGCTTGAACAACGGGGAATTGTGCCAGTTAAATATCCTGATGAATTGCAAGTAGAAGGACAGGTAAGCCACTGCCTTGGATTAAACCAACTAAAGACTAAGTTATCTTAGTTCGTTTACCTTTTAAATTATCTAAACGCTCTTTAGCAATTTCGTAGAATTCGGCTTTTGATTCTGCAAACAGTTTTCTATGCATCTTAATCAGAGCTACCGTGTAGTCTGCATCGGACCTTAAATAAAGCCTGATGTTTGTTTCTGGATTAAAGCTACCTACAAATATATGTAGATTCTGCAAGAAGAATCCACTTTTCTGCGCGGGATATTCTCCAACAGCAGAAGCCTGATATGTGGCTCCTCTATCTGAGCTATCCATGTCTAACTCTTGGTATTTTAATCTGGGCCTATTCTTCTTAGATAGTCTATAAAATCTACCAGTTTTTGGTCCTTGAAATTGTTGAACAAAAAAGTCATACCAGTCAGCAGCAATTAGCCTTGCTTCTGCGTATAATTTTTTATAGATAAACTTAGTGACCTTTTGAGTAGCCCACTGTTTAAAGGTTATTGCTGTTCCTTCTTTTCTTGCCATAAAGGGTTATATTTGATATGATGTGAATATCCCCTTTATGACAAGAGTGGAACGCATCAACGAAGCAATACGTTACATGTTTATCAACGAGGGTAGACCTGTAAAAGAAATTAAAAAAGAATTACTCAAATACCATATTGAGTTAGATATGGATGAATTGATGGCTATAATCATCAGTTTTAACTACATTCCTATAAATAATAGGAAATTGAGTGTTCTTCAGGAAAGGCGAATAGTCTTCCGACCCATTCTAGATTCGCTTCTAAAGATAGTAAGCGCATTCCATATCACTAATAAACAGTTAGCTCTTTATCTTAATCATAAGAACGTAAATTACCCTGCTAAAGGAGCCTTTACTAAGGCTAATCTAGATACTATTATTACTTCTTATGATTTCCACTATCCACGTATAAGTGGGGGATTTAAAAGTCCTTTTAAAAATCAAGAAGCTATCAATGACTTTATTGAATCTAAACTGACTGACTCCGAACTAGAATCAATTACGAAGTGGAATGAATTAAATGTTTAATAGATTGCCTGAGCTTTTGATTAACGGGGCCAGTCTCTTACTTCTAGGTAAAGAGTTAATGGACAATGACGCAACAAACAATCAGTGGAAGAACCTCTACGAAGCCAAAACAAACGAATGTATTGGACTAACTGAAGAGGTAAGATTGGCTCGTGAGGATGTAGTTTCCCAGCATAATAATTTTATGATTATTATGAACCAAATACAGAGTTTAGAAAAAGCAAAAACAAAGATTCTTAAATCATATCTAATACTCACCGAACAACTACTTGAACTTGGCATTGAAATAGATGACGAAGGTAATGTTTGTTTAGAATCTTCGCAATCAGACGAAGAGGGTGAGGTATTGGCAGAAACTGAGGGATAAATGGACTATTACACAATCCACAATAGTGACGGAGATACTCACGTAAAGCGTTGGATAAAAGAAGATTTAGAAGAAGCCCTTGAGGAAGAATATTGGGGACCAGTAGCTTATCTTACCGAACTACCCCTAAACGGTTCTGATACCAACTACTGGGGAAATTCGGTTCTAATAGTAAAAGGAGAAATAACTAAACCAATTGCTATTCAAATAGTAGTAGATAAGTTTAAACTAGAGTAGTAGGATTCCGAGAGAATCTAAAAGCTGGTCCAGAATTAGTAATCAATACCATAAGCAGATCAACAAATTGGAGTAAGGGCCTTAGCCCTTTTTTCTTGGGACCTTGTAAACTATACAAGAACTATTGGGACCAGAATGTAGAGAATGGCTGGCAGTATAGCAAAGTTTACTCGCAGTTTAGGGTATCGGGTGAGACCGCCGAAGATTACTTCAAATAGGCCAAAGCTGGATGGGATTCTAAAAAGGACGAACGCTATCCGATAGGCAAAGGCATTCTTCCCGTTTACTCCTACTGGGACGGTCACAGGTATCCTTACATAGAAGCACGAGAGAAAATTTATATACCGCTTTATGCCAAGGCGGTTAAGATGTCTAATGCTTACAAATATCTAGAACAGATTTGTAAAGTAAATGAAACCGTATACCTAAGTGACTTTGCTGGATACGATCATAAAGACCTGGATATGAGTTACGAAGAAGTAATACGATGTCCAACCAAGAAAAGGGGCCACGCCCTTGTTCTGGTGATGTTACTAGAAGGATTTCTATAAATGCTTAAACGCAAAGGGACGCACCAGTATCTTCGCGTCAACATTGAGAAAGGTTTACTTATTTCTAAAATGTCTTTTAAAAATATTCCTCAGAACGAGCGCGATGGTGCAGAGGGCAGATGTAACACATACAATATCTGGATCAGATCGCTTACTACTGGCGACGATAACTTCACCCTAGAACGTGCTAGAAAGCGCAAGAAAGATCAGGAAATGCGTACCTTACATGGTGCGCTAGAGATGTATCTCAAGATGCACCAAAATTAGGAGATTTAAAATGAATTCTATAAAAGATAGGGTAAAAGGAAAAACAGTCACATTCGAGTATTACCACGATGGCGAACTGTGGTATACAACTGAATGCGGATTTAAATTCCCTGTTCCCACAGAAGACGCTGGAACGTCTATATTCAAAGCCCAAGATAAAGCGCTATTGTTTATGCGCTACATTAGGAAAGAAGTAGATCGTAATTTAGACGAGTGGAATAAAAATTTAACATCTTTGGACACAACTTTTTAACAAAGTTAACGTATACTAAGAGCGAGCCAAAGGAGGCTCAGCTAATGTTTCTTTTTCACGCTCTTAACATAATTTCATTTTACGTTTTACTCACAAAAGGAATAGCCCAAGCCTTGTTCACATGGACAATTCTCATGGGCTGTTTTTTTGGACTACTATTAGGTTGGTATGGAGGCGGAAGATAATGTATACTTCGTTTACTTTCTGGAAAGATGGTTATTTTTTATTTCGCAAATTAGTTTCCCTTGAGAACGCTGTGAGAGCAGAACAGGAATATGGCAGGGCAGCTAATTTACTGGGAATTACTATGTTGGTGAATCTTCAACGTGCGACAGTTTAGATTCGATATTACATACGATGAGTCACTTGATGGCGCAGGCCCCAGAGATTCAGAAGACTTTCTACGAAGTGCAATTCTAATTGCCGATAACATAGATGGCCTTGGCACTATTACCAACGTGAGCGTCAAGTGTGTGGAGATATTAAAATTGTGAGAATACTATGTATTACAGCCAAATGTTCTGATCTGTGCGAAGTCTTTTTCGAGGCTGATACTAAAACAGGTAAATATATAGAGCATCACGGTTATGTTCCCGATGGATTGGGAATTGGGTGTGGCGACTATATCGATCTATCTATAGATGTAGATACAGGTAAAGTTGTTGGCTGGAATACGGACCTAACAAATGAAGAGATTAAGGACGCATTTGAAAATGCCTAAAGGTCCAATTAGTGCTTCAAGTAAAGCTCTAATACAATTCATGTATGATAGCGGAAAGGGCCTTGGAGAAATCGCCCATGAGGTTGAGCGTAACATTGACGTTATAGAACGTATTCTAGGATTAGCTCCTGAAGCTAAAGGAACGGCTACCAAAGTCTCACTCACGACTCCACCTTCTACTAACGTGGAGTCCTTCAGCGCGTTCATATCCACAGGCCAGTTCCTGTGTCGTCTTCCTAAACCAGAGTATATGACCGAGCAGTCTCTTGCTGAATTGCTGGAGGATATTCGCGCCCACTATACTCCCGACGAAGAGGACACTATTTGGAAAGAAAATAAGAAAGCCATTCTAGATAAATACATGAATCTAACATCAGTGAGGTTACATTGAAACCTTATAATGTAGAAGTTCTTCATAGAAAGACTATTGAAGAGATACTAATTGTAAAAGTTCTTGCCGATTCAGAGGACGAGGCAGAACAGGAAGCCAAACGCCTCGCCATTCTGGGAATGGGAGCCTTTTTAAGTGGTTCAATTCTGACGGCTTATCACTGCAGCTCAGTAGAGAAAGGATCGATATGATTGTAGAAACAGTTTCACTTTTAACAGGCAATAAACACTCTCGTGAAATACCTATTACCTTTGACCAGGTTCGTCGCTGGCGGTCAGGAGAATTCATTCAAGATGTTGCTCCGCATTTAACCTCTTTTGAAAGAGAATTCATGATTAGCGGTATTACAGAGGAAGAATGGGAGGAGCACTTTGGTGGAGATGATTAAAGAATTTAAAACTATTTCTAGAAAGATAGCCAAACGCTACAGCGTCAGAGATATAGATTCGTTCTGGAAGGCAATACTCGTCCGAGAAAAACGTAGATTATATTTGGAAAAAATCAAAGTGCAGTGAGCTAGAACCTACAAAGCTGTTTTGGCTTGTTGTTTACGATGATCTAACTAGAGTTCTTTCAGAAAGAAAGTCTGACGAAGAGTCTGTATCTGTATCTAAGGTTTTCGACTGGTTCAAAGGAAACGAGTTTATGCTCTAAAATGTTTACAAATTGTTAATAGACAAGCAGTCCGAAGTGCGGTATAACAAGAGAGCGGAAACAACGCAAACAAAACACGAAGGAAACACAAACTATGATTATCACGAAACTTATACCCGCAGTAGAAGTCACCTATAACCTGGATGTCGAGAAGGAAGCGCGGGCCTATGCTCGGGAACTTCACGCAAGCGGCGCGGTTGTAGATTACACCAACGAGATCAATAGCGCGAAAGAACTCTGGGTCGCTCTCCTGGTTAACGGCGAAGAAGCCGGGCGCGTTCAAGGCTTTAAAGAGGGCGCAAAGGTAGTCGATTTCGTAGCCTTGGTTCGGGACTTTGGAACCAAAGCAGCTTCTCATTCGGTGCTCACAGGAGCCACCAGAGGCAAGATGACCGAAGACCAGAAGGCAGAGATCACGACTCTCGCCAACGAAGGTTTCTCGGCTGCAGAGATCGCGGTTAAGGTTAATCGTACCGAAGCCACTGTCGCAAAACATATGCCGACTGCTACTCCTGCATCAGTTTAACTAACCTGGAGAGGGCGTAAAAACCCTCTCCAGGTCCTTGTTTTGTGAAAGGAAATTTAAATGTTAGAAATTCTAAAACTCAAATTAAAAATAATGGAAGAGTTAGCTAACGACCCTAAAACGTCTATCAAATCTTTCCCTGCTCCCAGCACCCAAGAAGTTGCTGGTTGTGAAACTGGTCGTATTTCCTCGAAAGTGCCTCATACAAATTGTTTCCATTATTCTTCTTAGCAATTCTAGGAATGTCACTCTATAGCGGAAATATTCTTAGCGGATTCCTAGCAATGGTATTCTTATCAGCATGCGCCATAGAATAATACTTGCAGATCCGCCCTGGCTTTTCAATAAGCGCAAATATGTAAAAGGAAAATCATTCGGGCAAGGTGTTGCTACTCGTTACTCAATGGGAGTAATGAATATAGATTCTCTTTGTGAAATGGGACCTCTCATTCAACGAGTAGCAACACCTGACGCCTACATGTTTCTCTGGGTTTCAGAAGCAAAACCTTATTATCATTTGCAATTAGCCGACGCTTGGGGATTTCGTCTTGTCAATACCGCGTTCACTTGGGTAAAAGTAAATCGTAATTCAGGAACCCCTCATTTCGGAACTGGAAAATATTCGGCGGGAAATATAGAACGCTGTTTACTTTTACGCAATAAATTCTCCAATTGCCCTTGTTGGCACAAAACAACCAAGGGATGTTACAAACCTTCTCAAATTATTAGGGCTCCTCACCCTCGAGAGAACGGAAAAATCATTCATAGTCGCAAGCCCGATGAAGTGCATGAGACAATTGAGAAATGGTTAGACCCTTACCTAAAAGGGTTTCTAAAATTGGAGCTATTCGCAACTAAACCCCGAGAAGGCTGGACATGCCTCGGCCACGAGCTTTCGGGTAAGGATATACGCGAAGAGTTAACAACACTGTAATAATTTGGAAACACCGATCCTCTATAGTTGTTTTAAGGAGATACGAGAATGGTAAGACAAATCGCAACCTATAAAATGAGCTTTGGGGATTTTTCTTCTACGTCTTGGTTAGCGGAATTACAGCACCTAAAATTCCCGGCACCTTCTAAAGAAGCTGCCCAGTCCATTGTAAAGTCAATTGTAAAAGACCTTTATTATAAGCATTATGGGTCTAAGCCAAAGTTCGCCAAAACCATAAGCGGAAATCTTTGTGTGGATAATGGCTGGTATATTTTCATCGACAAGTGGTCTAACATCTTTGTAGAAAAGAGTCTAAAATGAGAACCAGAGAGAAAATCAAAAGTGATGTTACTGAGGCAAGTTTAGCTGCAGGAGAACGCCCTCGAAAAGAACCTATCTATAATTCGTGGGCTGTATGCACTCCTCAGCGAGAGTTTTGGTTTAGCACTCGCGCTGCCGCGAGAAGCTTTTACCGTAGTATGAAAGCTAAAGGCTATAAGGTCAGCGGACCGGAATCCTACGGGTGTCGTGTATGCTTCACGTAGTTGAAAACTACATGCTTGTAAAAGCCCTTTCACATTATTCGGTTTGGGGTAACGGCCTTTATTGGGTAGTCACTTTGAAAAACGAATCTCCTGGGGAATCGGATCGTATATTCCTTTCTAAAGATGCTGCGCTTAAAGCACAGGACAAGTTGGTTTTAGAATTCCTTTTAAGTAAAAGTGGAAAGACTCGTTTGTCTCGCAAGCAAATTGCAAAAATTATGGAAAGGATTCAAAATAATGTTAGTACACGCTAAACCAGTAACGGTATTGGCTAAGGCGTTCGAATGCTATGGCAAATTGGCGACCGAAATCTCCGAATTGTCAAAGCGAATTGAAATTTTAAAGACTTTACAAAAACCACATAAGAAAATTATTTCGGCCTGTGTTCGTTGCAATGAAGGTCAGGTTATCTGCGGTCCATGGAAGGCCGTTGTAGTCAAAGTAAAAGAGCGCACACAAAGCGCATATGATTATGTTCACATTAGCGGAGGAAAATCGGAATGAGTCTCACGTTAACAGTCCCAGGAATGGGCGTAGCACTCGCCAAGCGCATCCTTTTTCTGGCCTACACAGCGTCAGGTGTCTTTGGAATGGGTATGCTACAGGCACGTAGTAAGGTTACAGAGGAAGATGTCTGGGGGCCCGCTCCAGATTACGCTATTGACTTAAACACCGAACCCGGCAGCAAGTACTGCGACTACTGCTTCGGACGAATGATGAAGTTTGGTGTTGAGTATACAGATGACAGTGTAACTGTTAACTCCAGCCCTCCCCGACTGGATTACCAAAGCTGGGCAAGGATATATCCAACTGTAGAAGAACTTCTAGCTGCCGCCCAACTAGATTTGGGTTTGCTTCCTTAATGTTCTTCTATGTTCTCACGGGGGATAATCTTTTTAAGCCTTTTTGGAATGAAGAATCAATGTTCTTCTATTTAGAAAGGCAAAGGAAAATATGCCTACGTGAGAACAGTCCCCACCTACCGGATCTAGAAATGATTTATGATCCAGAATTCATAGGACCTTTGCCTCATGGACTTAGCTGAGATACGCTGGAAACAGCAAAAGATTTATGAAAGTTATTCTAAATTTACATGTCCTAAGTGTGGAAGTGACGCATACAATAACAGGGGATTCCTCTGCGAATTAGAGTGGTGTACAAATTTAAATTGCGATTATGACTATTCTACAGGAAATGTAACCTAATATGGATTATTTTTGTTAATAGCTCAGCAACATGAAGTTAATAATCGTATGGTATACTGAGTTCAGAAGATAACTCGGAGGTTAACATGACGCTTTTAAAAGCTATTCTACTTTGGGATATGGAATTCCGCGAACAATTCTTTTCACGCGACGAAGACGAGCAAGTGCTAGTAGCTTACTTTCTGGAATCATGCTACGAAGAAAGTGGTCGTTATCGCTATAGCGTAGAAACCATTCTAAAAAACACAGACTACGTTATAATCGACGACGAAGAGGCTTTCTGTAAGGAGCTTCTAGAAGAACTTTGCCCAGAATTCATTCACCAAGGTTTGGATGAATACTTCGACTATGAACAATATGCCTGTAATGAAGCGGGAATAGAACACTTCAGTTATGATGGAACACGTTATAAATTGGGAATCGGAGCATCATGCAGGTGGTAGATACTTACAGAATAGTTAGATTCTATTTCAATCGTAATCTACGTTGTAGAGAACGAACGCTCAAGACTGGATTAACCATCGAACAAGCGGTTGCTCATTGCGAGGATCCTCAAACGTCTTCTAGCACTTGCACTTCTAAATGCGGCAAGCACAGGACTAAAATGCTGGGACCTTGGTTTGAAGGATTTGTAAAGGAGGTCTAATGGTCTATCATTGTGAAACCCTTCGTTCTTTTGAATGCTACATTGTAGGTGGCTCAATCAGGGATTACCTTCTTAAAAGGTATTCTAAAGATTGCGACATTGCTACTCCCTTACATCCTGAGATGCTTTTAAATTTACTTCCTGGAAGTAAAATGATAAATGCCAGTCAGGCTTATCCTATTGTAACCTGGAATGGTTATGAGATTGCGTCTTTCCGTAAGGATGGTGTGTCCCGTGCAGATGCACAAGGAATCACGCTCACCGCTACTCTGGAAGAGGATGCACAACGAAGGGATTTCACAATGAACGCCCTTTATATGCCTCTCCATACAAAACGCGAATTTGGAAAAGAAGATTTAATTCTAGATCCAACCGGATTTGGTAAAGAAGATATATCTAACAAGATTATTAGATTTGTAGGTAATCCCGACGAGCGTATTGCGGAAGACCCCTTACGAATCCTTCGGGCCTACAGGTTTCAAGCCCAGCTTGGATTTACTTTTGAGGCAAAGACTGAAAAGGCTTTGACCGATTCGCTTAAACTGTTAACAATTAGGAAATAACACGTTAATAAACTCGTGATAGTATGTATATACGGAAAGCGAGGTTACTATGAGCGGAAAAGCTTGGAATAAGCGACGTTGCAGGCGAACCCTGCGTCGCGAATTAAAACACGCCGAAGGCTACACAAAGGTCGGCGCACGATTCTCCCGATTCCATTGGGGAGACGGAATCACCAAGGGCGATCTAGTGGGAGGTTCTAAATGGTCCACAGACTTTTAAGTGACGATCATGGTTACGCCATTGGTCAGGCATTCGCCAATAACTACCTGCGCTCTGGTCAATGGAGCGGCTATAGTTATGAGAATTTAGAAATTCTTTTAGAAGGACCAAATCATTCAGATTATGATGATGCTTGGGATGAAGTATACTCTAAAGCTTATATTGTAAGGTCCGATGGAATATACCGCCTTTACCTTGACAGCCACCTTTGGGCCATGCATGAAGATTACGAAGGAGAGCCTCCACAATAATGCTGGACGAAGATGGCCAATTCGTGTTAAAGCTTCTAAATCACATGCACACAGAGACAAACAATTCATTCTTGGAGGATATTTAAATTGGATATTACAACTACCGGCCAGCTTATAGAATTGCTTTCAAAATATCCACCGGACACGAAGTTCATTTGTCCCTCGGCAAAGTCTCCAACACTATTTAAAGAAAGCTGTCTTTGGGTTAACGTTTATGATAGCGAAATTCAAGAAACCGTTGGTAATCTGTGTATGAATATTCCAGGATCAAAAGCCGTGCGTATTGGAATTACCCAATGAACATTTATACTTGCGTAGAACCCCATGGGACAGGATCTGCCCATGTGCATTATGATGATGACGATGTAACGATCTTACAAGGCCAAAGGCACTTCACTGGTCCTTATATTGAAGTTAGATTTAAGGAATTAAATCTAAATCTATTTGGAGCCTACACTGCAATAACGTCCTATGAGACATGTGGTGGACACTACAACAAATTTGCGTGGGACCTCTTGACAAGCAGTCTGACAAAGGATATACTCAAAACGTTCCTTGACAGTGCCTTCGACGAGGGCCAAAAAAGTGGACGTAATGAGATACGCCGTAAATTCAAAAGACTTTTTAAGACGGAGGAAAGCTAATGGCTCTTGTTAAGCTATACCTATACCAAGAGGTAGGAGAAAGGGAAGGATTACCCTAGCATGACTATTTCAATGGACAGAATTAAAATGGAAATTGAAAAGATTTTCCTATGCTCTCCTCCTCTTGCCTATGCTGCGCTAAAGCATCTTGAGGGAATCGAAGGATTACCTAAAGCTAATAAGCATTTTAGCTATTATCAAGAGCGAGCCAAAGGAGACATGGCCTTCCTTTGGGCAGGTTACATCAAGGGTGATGTTCCTTTCTATTCTGAACGGAATATGAAGATTCTTAATCTCCCCAAAGATATGGAAAAGGAAATCGTCTATTACCTGCGCAAGACTGCCAACGATGATTTCTTACACCCTTTAGCTGAGAGGAATCTAGAATTCGATTTAGCTTTTAGTCTTTCCAATTTAGCCAAGCGTAGAGAGGCATTCGGTCCCTTTTCTTCTGCAAAAGAAAAACTAAAATCTATTGGAATCAATGGTGACGTAGTTTACACTTATGGTTTTAGAGGAACCGAAATTGGTGAGATTCTAGATGTCTTTTCAGAATATATTTTAGAATACCCAGATACCCCGGCAGCTCGGTTCCGAGAAAGTTTAACAACTCGGCAACAACGTAGAAACAATAACCCTGTATAGTAAGTATATCGAAAGAACGAAAGCGAG
>JFJP01027236.1_pt1 | contig 31705 bp, 28 predicted proteins | sample 431651 | NCBI WGS metagenome assembly JFJP01 (sample SAMN02602958, study PRJNA72255) | Microbial mat metagenome, whole genome shotgun sequencing project. | biome: fresh water; feature: sink hole; material: water; isolation source: purple microbial (photo- and chemosynthetic) mats found in... | reverse complement strand
CGAGATAGTTTTTAAAGATTAAATATTAATGTACTATCATATTTTTAAATTTTTATTTTATCTAAAAAAAAAACAAAGAATGTATTATAATAAATTTTTATGTATTTTTTTTTAATTTTAAATTTTTTTTATTCAACTTGGTTTCCTCATAATTTATTTCGTTAATAATCAACTAATATTTAAAAAAATACTTTAGATTGTGAAAAATCGTTAAAAAAAATAAACCTCGGTTGAAATTGTTGGAAAATTTTAAATCAATTTTTTCAAAAGCTTTATCATCTTCATCTTTTTCTTCAAAATTTTTGATATCAACAACACTGCTCATAAAAAAACTATCTGGCAAATTGCTGATTATAAATATAGAGAAGCTTACAAACGCTATCTAAAATCACAATAAATTTTTTTTCTCGTTTATCAAAAAAATTAAAAAACTACTTTTATGAACAACAAGAAAAAAGAAAAAACAATCACTGTTCTCAATATAGAGATTTCTATAGCTATGTAAGAGGCTAAGTCTTCTCCATTCCACCAATACTGTATTTTAATTTCATTTAATAAAAATATCTATAATCTGAAGGAACCTTTGTATATATAATTATCCAAGCTAAATCCAAAATCCAAGAAAACCCAATTGTATAGCAGATGATTTTTAATGATTTCAAAGATAGTTTTTTAAGAAAGGCCAGAACCCAAAATGCAGAACAAATCAAAGCCTTTTGTTTTTTTAGATTTTATAACTTGTGATCATTTTTACATCAATGAAAACAGCTCTATTCCAAAAAGCTCCCATAGTCATAAATAAATATAATCCTGCCAAGATAAAAAAAACTGTGGCTCTTTTATTCTTTATTTTCTCTAAAATTTATAAGAATTTCGAAGAAAACTCAAAAACTAATAAAATACCTAAAATATATGAATTTTTGTCTATATCATCATTTTTAGTAAAGTCAACGATTGTTCTGTATTTATTGTTTTCAGTCATGAGGATCAAAAGACTTCTAAAAGGTTGATAAAGAATCGTAAGTTCATTTTCTAAATTATGGATTTCATCATGCAATTCTAAGATTTTATTTTCGATATCCACCTTCCTTTGAAGTTCATTAAAATATTTCATCTAAATAATATTGTATTATTAAATAATTGGTCCTCAACATTAAAAAATGGTTTTGTACTGATGAGAAAATCCATCGAAATTCAATCAAAAGTTTTCCTTCCTTCATATTCCCTTTATCATCGAAAAGATTTATCCAATCATGATGCACCTCTTGGTCTTGTATTTGATTAATTTGAATTGCTGCCTGTCCAATCGAATCTTCTTTAAAATTTTGAGAAACATCTTTTATAACAATGATCAAATCCTCCATTCCATTTTTTATAGGGCTAAAATATAAATAAATATAACGAATAATAGGAAAATTTAGGACAATTCAAATGTTTCATTCCATTTTGGGTTGGTTGAGGGGGCTGTTTTGGTTCTAGCAACTAATCCATCGCAATTAAGGCAGACAAATGAATTATTGGCAATTTTATATGATAAAGGAGTTAAATTCTGAGCTTCGAGGATTGTAACTCTTAAGATGCTGTTCTCCATTGAATGATTGACTGCTTTGATTGAATGATTAATTTTTATTTGTTGGAGATTTGTGCTTTTTGAGTCTTTTTCTTGGATCATCTTCAATAAATTTATTTTGCAGGTCTGGATTTTCTGCAAAAGCACAAATTCTGCTTCTAAATAAACCTCAATAAAATCTTTGACAGTTATGAATCCACTATATTTTTCAATCAATTTTTCAAATAATTGCTCTGCAACATTTCTATCATAGACCTCGTTAACCTTTTGAAAATCGTTTTTTATATGTTTTGGTTCTATGAAAAATAATCAAAATTTGAAAAAACCTTACGATCTAAAATCTTGAACAACATTTCTTTTGTCAAAGTGTCGTTCGCATATAGTTTAAATTCTTCGAATTCTTTTAAAAGGATTTGAAATTTTGAAGGGCTCTGATAATGCATTTTTTTTATGTAAAAAAGCAGTTAACAAAATCTGAATCAAAAATATAAAAAAAATTTCTCAAAATTAATTAAAAAAAAAAAAAAAAAAAAAAATTTAAAGAATGTTATTAAAAATATATTCAAAGAATTAGAATCTCTTTAACCAAATGAATTAAATTCAAAGCAAGACAAATATTTATAATTTCATGTTTCTTCATTAGTTTATTTATGTATGGCATCATATTTGACAAAAAAGAAGAATCTTTCTTTAAAGAGCAATATCTTAAAACCAAAACTGAGATTGTTTGGCCTCCCAATTTATAGAAATTATGTTTTTTTAAATCAAATATTTTTTGTGTTTGATGGTCCAATGTTTTTTTTAAAAATTCATCAAAATTTTCGATGTTATTGATTATTTTCTTATCATTATCATTGGAATTCTTAAAAATGAGTTGCAAAAAATGTCTGATTAAATGTTCTGAAATGTCAAAAATATGGAGATCATTCAAAATTTTTTCCAAAGAATGCTCATTGATAAAACAAACATCTTGATATAATAATTTATATTTTTTCAAAAATGTCTTTAGCAAATATACCGCTTCATCTTCATTTATTGATAAGATTAATGTTATGGCATTTTTCATTTGAGAATTTTCTGGGAAAATCATAGATTTCATCACATAATATACAATTTTCTTTTGTTTTTCGTAATAGAAAGAATTTAAGCTAAGATTCTCTAAAAATGAAAGATTTTTTTCTGTCGGTTCAACGAAAGAAAACTTTTTATGTTTTTTAAATAGGTTTTCAGCCCCAAAAAATGATAAAGAAATTGTATTATCTTTGAAATCAAGTTTTTTACGAAATTCTCCTTCGTAAATGAATAAAATATTATGCAAAATTTGCAAAAGATCATGGATATTGAATATCCCAAAAGTGGAATTCTGTAAATTCTCTGAAAAAAATGGCTTTCCAATAGTTTTGCAATCGTCAATATTCGAAAATTTATTTTCGAAAAACATCATATCCTAAAATATAAAAATTTATTCATAAAAGAAAAATGAAAATACCTTAAATTCCCCTATATTCTTCAAGAAATTATCAAATGTTATTGCGAAATAAGGGTAATATAATGAGTAAAAAACAACACATATAATCCAGAAATTGTCAAAAGAATTGGTGAGCTGCTCCTTAAAGATATAATTCAAAATATTTTTGTAGACGTCAATGTTTCTTAAACTCATATAATCTTCAATCATTTTTATGATGTAGGCCTTATTATTTGTTCTTCGATAAACATCGAGGTAAAACAAAGTCTCTAATCTGTTTTCTTCTTTATTTTTTTTCCAAAATTGTTGGAAAATTTCCTGATGGTTCGGATAATGTGTTTTGACAAAAATTTCATAACAAAGAAAATCCTAGAATTAATTTAAACTTTTAAATTTTTATTTTTATCATAACTTCTTTATTAAAATTTGTGTTGAGCTTTTGAAGGAATTTATTGAGCATACTCTCCCGCTCCAATGTTATTCTCACAATCTTTTTATTAGTAATCAATAATACATGATTTGTATAAGCATTTTCAGGTCCATTTTCTGTCGAATTTAAAAATAAATCTATCGTCTTTATAAAAAAGAAATCTATATTATTTATGATTGTTTTATATATTTTACATGCTCGATTCCTGATAAGTCAAATTCATTAAACATTTCTGCATGTTTGAGCAAACTCATATTATAAACATGTGCTGATTCTTTATTATTCTGTTCTTTCATTAAAGTTTTCTTAACCTGTAAGATATTTTTAGAAATTAACTTTAATTTATGGCCGTTTTCATAGCTAAGAGTCAAAAAATAATCGTTCCATTGAATGATTTTTATCATTTGAGGGGTTTTTAAATAATAGGATTTTTGTGGAGTCTTTAAATTTTTTTTATTAAAAATGAGAAGATTGCCGTCATTTTCCTGATAAACAAAGATTTTTGTTTTTTTCTTGATTTGATAAGAGAAAACTTTCGCGCTATTGCCAAAATTCAAGAAAAATGGCTTATATTCTTTATTTGCATAAGAATTAATAATAGACTTTTAATTGAAAAATTTTAGTAATTGAAGTCTTAATTTAAATTGTTTACACTATTTGAATCTTTTTCTAAAGGAAAATACAAATAAACTCCAATATCTGAGTTCAAAATTAAATAGGTTTCTTTGGCGCTTTGAACTAAAATCATATCTTGAATGCCAAAAGGAAATTTATAAAACAAATACTTCAAAACAAAAATATTATTGAAACTAAAAGAGAAATTTTATAAAGAAAACATGATTGCCATCTTCCAATTTTAAAAAAATCAATCCTCCAGCCAAAGTTGAAATAATACAATATTCATCATCAAAACAATTTTTCCATAAACAAAAAGCAGATAGTCCTTTGTAATATTCTGCAATATCTCCAATGGAAATATTTTCAGCTTGGTCAAAATTGAGAATATTAATATAATCATCGAAATTCATCAATTTTTTTTCAGTTATTTCAAAAAAACTGATATCCTTTTTATTAATTTCTGTGTCTTCGACATCATTATCTTTTTTATTTTCATCATTTGATTGTTTTTTTTTCAAATAATTTTTCAAAGAACTAAAAAATCTTTAAAAGAAATCAATTGATAAATACTCCTATAAAAGGACCCTTTAGATGAAGCATCAGATTGCTTAATATCTGTGTTATTTAAAAAAGTATTCATTGAAACAAACTCTTCCCATTTTTTCCTTTTCGTCTTATCGAGAAGAATATTAAATGGAAGAATGATGTAAAAACTAGTTGTCGTTAAAATGTGAAGGTAATTGTGAAAGAGACTGAATTGCATTGAACAAATTTTATAGTTTTTCAGCCAAGGGACATATTCATAAGTGATTTCATTGGAATGTTTCGAATGAGAGCAAATCAGGAATTCATTGGTGGAGAGATAAAATGCAATGTATTTAAATAGATCGGACTCGACTTGACAATAAGAAATTATTTCAGAGTTTTCAGGTAAAATCAAAATATCATTTATTGAAAGCATTTTGTTTTTTAAAAAAATGAAAATTTTTTTTTTTTTTTTAAAAATTAATAAAAAAAAAAAATTTTTAATTTTTTTCTGACCAAAACCTTTCGAGATCCGACCTGGTTTTTCGGTTTGATTCCAAACCGAAGTCAATCAAGCAGAATCCGTTTTTTTTTTTTTTAAAGAAAATTATTTGTTGAAGACTAAAATAAAATTTATTAATTATTGGAACAAAGAAAAATATTACCGTAAATCATTTTTATTCTTTTATATGTTTGCATTTTTTATTAATATTTTTTTTAAAAGTTTGCAAAAAAAATAACCAAAATATAACCATATGTGTCTAACAATATTTACGGAGGCTTGTTGTTGTGCTGGTAAATTAACTTGTGAAGGCTGTTGTTTAATTTGCAAAAGCTTGTGTGACACTTCCCATAAGCAACAGATTAAAATTGCTTATATTTTAATGCTGATCTTCAGTATTTTATTCATAATATATATCACTGATATTGGGGTCACGTACCTTTATTCATGGAGAGACCTTATCCATTGCAATATAGAATCAGGTGGCGATTTAAATTGTTTGGGGATTTCCGCAATATATAGAACCAGTTTTTGTTTATTTCTATTGCATGTGATCATATTATTATTTTGTCTGATGAGAAATAGTTTTTCAAAAATGATGAATGAAGGGTTTTGGCCAATAAAATTTACTTTTGTTATTGTAATGCTATATTTTTCATTTTATATCCCTAATCCTTTTTTTCAAATGTATTCAGAGCTCGCAAAAATCATTGGAATTTCTTTCATTCTTTTCCAAATAATTATGATGATTGATTTGTTTTATTTATGGGGCGAAAAATGGATTAATTATTACTCAAATAATGGCCAATATTGGGGTTATTTTTTAATAGCAACGACTGTTCTTCTCTACACATGCTCTTTTATGATAAATATCTTTTCATTTGGTTGGTTTACAGATAAATCCTCACTTAATTCATTTTTAATCATCTTAAATATAATTTTGATAATTATATTTTCATTGATAAGTATCAGTGGTATAGCTAGAAACGGTTCTTTATTGACTTCTGCAGGCATTAGTCTTTATGAAACTTTTTTATTTTGGAGTGGACTTAGAAATACATCAAAAGAAAGTAATCATTTTTATAGGTCTCACACACCTTTAAACCTTGAAATTTTCATTGGAATTATTACAATTACCTTATCTTTATTTTATGTGACGTTTCATAAAACATATTTAGGAGAAAGTTCTGACTTTCAAACCCAAACTGATTCTGACAGAGAAGAACAAGTTGGTGTGGTTGTGGATCCTGATATGATTAATGAACAACTCAAAAGTTTAAATGCAATGAAATTAGATATTTATAGAGATACTAATGTTTTTATTAATTTTCATATTATTATGATAATTAGCACTTTCTTTATTTCAATGTTGTTTACAAATTGGGGCGCTCCGAACCTCAATCAACAAATAGTTTATTCTTATGAGCCGAATGAATTCAGCTATTGGACACAGATTATTTCATCTTGGACTGTAATTGGAATTTATTTATGGACTTTGGTTGCTCCGAAAATTCTTACGAATAGAGATTTTGATTGAGTAAAAAAAATCAAAGTTAATTTATTGAAGATTTTAAAAATTAAAAATGTAAAAAAAACTTTGTTGAATTCAAATTTTTTTCTCTCTTTAAGATGAGAATAAACATATATTAATTTACTTTATACAAAATAATTTTTGATTTTGATTATAACAATTTTAATATTTGTTTTTTGCTTTTTTTTAATTAATATGAGAGTGAAACTAAATTTTGTATTTTTTTTAAAGCAATAGCCTTAGGGCAAGACAAAAAAAATAAAAAATAAAAAAATTATCGATTTAAAATTAAAATCATTTGTTTCAAATAATAAAAAAACCAAGAAAAAAAATAAATATTTTTTTAAAAATCAAACTTCAAATTTCTTGCTATTGATCCATCCATTACAATGTTCACAGACAAAAATATACAAAACATGCTCTTAGATGATTCAGATGATATAAACTTTTCCTCCCAAAATCAAAATCAATCATCAACTTCAAAGCCGTTTTTCAACCAACCCAAAAAAGATTCTTTTATTGGTAGAAACACAGGAACTTCTGAGGTAATGAAACCTTCTACTTATAATTTCATGAAGCCTACTTCAAACAATGAGTTTCAATCAAACAATCAGGAATTTAATGCCAAACCAAACTATCTAAATAAAATAAAAACATTGAATTCAATGAATGCAACACAAAATTCCAACACTGTGTTCAGACCGAGCCAAACATTTTCTACAAAGAAAGAAGAACCTTATGAAAATGAAAATACAGGGAAACAAGTCCAAGAAAACCCATTAAGCTATTCAAATACAAATAAGAATGAATATAATCCAATGCAGAGACCGAACTCCTCAGGAATAGGAATGGGAATGAGACCACAATCTTCTCAATCTTCAGCAAATATGTAATTTCTAATTATTTTATCAGAGGTTTTTTGAATGAAATATGGGGTTTAGGGGAGTGAGACAACAGTTTTTAGAACAACAGAAACAAAAACTCAAAGATAAGCAAAATGCGCTTGTGCAAAGCAAATGTAATTAATAGTTTATTTAAAGAATTTATAATTTTTAAGCCATTACTATGAACGCTAATAATAAACCATCTCCGTTCAATAATCCTTCGTTCTTTAATGAGAGAAACAAGCAATCAGAGGAAATAGATTATGATAAACTTCAGAATGTTGTGAAACAAGATGATAGAGAACAATATGAACCAGGAACAAATCGTAAAGTAAAAAATAAAGGATAAATCATTTATTAAAACAAAAAAAATAATCATATTTTTTCCTTTATAATTAACGAAGAAAAATTATCTTTTTTATAAGACTTTTAATCTTCCTGGATTAAATAAAGCGGATCATACGATTTCATTTAAACCCGAAGAACAAATTTCTCATCAAACACAAGAGAAATTAAATGTTGATAATTTTGATGATAATCCAACCACTCGTAAAGAAGATGTTGGGCTTTTATCCAAACCAACAGGGAACAAAACATTAATGATGAAAGAAACTCTTAAAGAACAAACTCCTATTTTTGATGATGTCGAACAACAACAGAGAAGCTCTGAAATTAAAGAAACATCACCCCATAACAAATCTAAGAACAAATCAGTGAAATTCCTTGAGAAAAAACAAGAAGATGAAGATGTAATATTTATAAGAATTTATAATTTTGAAATTAAAGAAAAAAAAGCTTGATGATGAGACCCTAAAAATTGCAAGACAAATAAAAGCTTTAAAAGATGGAAAACAACAAGGAGAAATTAAAATCAGCTTAGGTGGAAATAATTTATCATCGACGTTTGAAGAAGTGAAAAAAGAAAAAAACAGTCAGAAAAAGAAAACTTTGAATGAAGAACCAAAAGAGAGCGTAAATAAAAAAAATTCAAAACAAAGTTATAGTGATGAAGACAATAATGATGGTGAAGAAGAAAAAATTCAGCCACAAAGCAAACCTATTGATAAAAACGTTTCAACAAAAATATTTCACAACTTTGATTCTATCACTGATTTGAAAGCATTCATTCTAAAGTTTGAAAGATTTATTTTTATTTTTAAGAGTTAAATTTTACAGCCCCGCACCCAAAAATTATATCATTCAATGCGTAATCCGCAGAGAAAGGACTGGATGGGGGAGAATTTACCCAAAATACAAGCTTTTTTTCTCAAATGTAAGGCTCAAATTGAAAATTTATACGTTTATTTTAAAAAAACTTCTAAAATTTTTATTTTTAAAAAAATTAAAAAGTTTGAAATTTTATTTGAAATTATAATTAGAGAGGAACCTATTTATTATCTGGAAAAAAACGATCTGCAAACAAAACCTCCAATTATATGATTTCATTGAGTCCAGATGATTTCAGGAAAAATTCTGAGAATGTTGTAGGCAAAGTTAGGTAATAAGTTTTATTCAAAAACAGAATTAATCAAATGAAAAAAAAATTCAGATCGAACTTCATGGGAACAGAATTCCATCTTTTTGATACAGGTTGTAATCCAAAAAAAGCTCTAAGCTTAGAAACTGTGAGAAAAGAGCTTGCAGTCATAACGTATGAAACCAATTTCTTTGGAGTAAAAGGACCTAGAAAAATGAAAGCTTTAATTCCTGATATGAAAGAAGATGGAGAAAGTTTTTACGAATGGAAGCCAACTAAAGTAAGAGCAATAAAAGTTTCATGTTTCATTTTATCAAAAAGAATGATGAAGGTCTTTTGCAATATTTCAAAAGTGGAAAAAGAGAAGGTTATAAGCATTTATTCAATAAGCCTCCTAAATGGAATGAAAGTTTGAGAAGTTTTCTATATTTTTTTCATTAAAATTCCTTAGATATTGGAGCTTTTGTTTTGAATTTCAATGGAAGAGTAGATAAACCTTCTGTGAAAAACTTCCAATTAATTGATGAAAATGACGGTAATTTATTTAATTTTTTTTATTTTTGTTAAGAATTTCTTAGATAATATTGTTTATCTACAATTTGGAAGAATAGGAAATGACGAATTCACCATGGATTATATGTGTCCTTTGACTGCAGTACAAGCCTTTGGTATCTGCTTAAGCAGTTTCGATTATAAAATCGCCTGCGAATAAATAATACCTTGAGATTTTTAATAAATACATAAAATAAATAAATTAATTTTTTTAATACATTTTATTTTTAAAAATAATAGATTAATTCATTTAAAAATAAAATTTTTATAAAATTCAATTTTTTTAAAAATGATCCATGAATTTTTTTTTTTGAATAAAAATTTAATCAATTGAAACTTAATTTCTAAAATTTTAATGTATCAATCTCATGTAATTCATTCGTCAAATTCGCAACAATTTCCTTCCCACTCACTCACTAAATCATCAGGTATTGGTATATCTCTTATAACATTTTCTTCTAAATTGATTTCCCCTTCAACAATCCTATTCTGTTGTGCATTGAACACTGTCACATTCTTTCTAGTCACGCACCAATAATCATTGGAGTTTTTTCCCATCCTGGTTGAATATGTGTAAAATTAATATTTTAGCTTGGGACCTGTCCATGGACTACTTTATCAGGGGAATTACATTGTAAACTACTTAGAAACATAAGGAAGAAGGGCAATCGTCCTTGCAGAAACAACCATCACAATTTTTGGAAGACATTTATTCAAAAATTCACACCATCCTTAAATAAAAGTTATTTGATAATAATTTCAGTTTATAAAGAAAGAGAAAACGCTACAATTAATATTCTGGTTTAAATTATTAAGCTTATAAAGAAAAACTAATAATTTTAAGAAATATTTTGATAATTTTTTATTTAAAAAGTTTTTTTGTCAAATTTGAAAGAAAAAATCTTTTTTTTTCTCTCGAATAAAAAATTGAAAAACTGGTTTCCCAAAAAAAAGTCTTTGTTTATAAGAAAAAGTTGATAAAGTCAATTTAATATTTCTGAGTATATAATTTTTTCTTTGCCGAATTCATTTCCATTTGCTTGCTTGGTGTTTGCTCTTTAGAATTCTTCTGATTTTTCTTTTTCTCTGAGTTTTCTTTTCTGTGATTTCTCTCTTCACTCTTTTTCTCTTCATCATTCTCTTTTTTATTATTATTTTTTTGACCATTTTCTGTTTCCTCTCCATTTTCAATTTCTTTTGTCCTTTCTTTTTCTATTTCAATGCTCCAAACACTCACAACTCCATCATATCCCGCTACAATAAGATGTGGATCATGAAACATAATGCTTCCTATTCCTTCATTATTTCCATTATTAATATTCATTGCATTTATTCTTTTGCTTTGAAAATCACTGAAGAAAATCCTGATGGGATATTTTCTTTTATCATTAAATTGACTATTAGTTAGATTCTTCAATCCGATTTCTATTGTATTTATATCAGTTATTGAGAAAGTCCCATCCATAGATCCTGCAATAACTCTGACATGTTTCTCATCAATATCATTAAGAACAACCTTTGTAATAAAAGATTTATGACCTTCTATTGTTAAATATGCATAGTTAGAAAGGCTTAAAATGACTATATTATCGTCTTGACCTGATAAAGCAACTAAATCCCCAGTTTTATTAAAGAAAAGATTATTGAAACCACCATAATTGCTTTTGAAAGAAATCAAAGGTTTTTTTTGCTCAAGATCGTAGATTCGCAAAAAACCATCATAACCCACAAATGCCAAAATCATCTCAATTCCCAATTTGCGAAAATAATTGTTTTGAAGAATTTTCGCCTCGGAAATTGCATTACATTTGAAGAACATAAAATTCATGGGGTTTTTGGCTAATTTATCTAAATTGCGACCATAGTGGAAATTGAATTCATGCATTCCTTCATATTTGTTGTGATTGATTTCAAAGTTATTTTCTTTTATAAAACTTTTATTTTTGTTTTTCGCTGCTTTTTTCTTATCAACAATGCGAGATTTCTCTTCTAAAAAGGGCTGATTCTCTTCAGTTTTTTCTATGGAATATTGCATAAGAAGACTATTGGAGAAAAGCACATAGAAATTATTGGGGGTTTTCGGATTTATTATAATACTTTGAACAGAAATAATTTTTTCTCTTTCTTCCATTTCTAAAACATTGAATTTATTCAAAATCGAATTTTCGAGATAATTGATATGAACAATCATTCCATTTCGATATCCAATAAGCATTTCCTTTGTGTAAGAATCGAAATTTTCTGATGCTGATGGCAAGAATTCGAAATGAGATATTGTTAGTTTTTGAACAGAAGGATCTTTAAGATCAATTTGTGAGAAAACATTCCATTTGATAATATTTTCACATTTTATTAAAGAAATCGTTGAGGATGTTTGAAAGGCAAATAGTTTGAAATTGTCTTTTATAGGGGTAATCGCACATTGTGAATAAAAGATTCGGGATGGTAGACTGCTGGCGTTTAAATTCACTAAAAAGTTACCATAATTAGGGATTTTCTCAAGGGGGGTTTCAATCTATGGGGAGAAAATAGAAGAGAAATATTGGAAATTTATGATGGAGAGTACTTTATTAGATTTACCTTAAAGGATTGAGGCTTTGGGCTGTTATTCATTCTTAATAAAAATTTGGAATTGATTGTTTTTTTTGTTTTTTAATAAAATTACTTTTTATAAGTATTTCGTTCTTTCTTTTTAAAAAAAAAATTATTTTTATAATTTAAAAAATTAGCTTTTTTGGAAAGTGCATTTGTTGTAATAAGATAATGTTTTTTTTTTTTTGAAAAAATAATTAAAATCCTTTCATTTTCAACAAAAAACAAAATTTATTTTTTGCATTTTTTTAAAAAAAAAAACTCAATTTCTCAAATCCTTCTTCAAGCAAACATTCATTTTAAAAGAAAAGCATTAATTTTTTTTCTTATTTCCTGCTGTCTTGTTTCCTGCCAATCTTCTTTTTTTGACTTTATTCTCTCTTTTTTTATGTTGTAACTGCGTAGTTTCCATTTTCTTAATTTCTTTCGACGATTCTTCCATAATCGTTATAAATCTCTTATAATTTTTCTCCTTTTTGCCTTTCTAAAAAAAAAAACTCTTTAAAACCATTAAAATCCATTTTTTCTCTACAATATGTTCTTCTTTCAACATATTTTCTTTTAGATTTATGATTTTGTCTTCAATCAATTGTTTCTTTATTTTTTTGCTATTGATTTTCAGCTGGTTCTTTAGAGATTTTATCCTACCTTTTGCTGGAGTTTCATCTTTCTCGTATCTTTTTCTTTCTTCAACAATCCTTGGAGTCAATTGTTTGATTTTTATCAAGGCTTTTTCTTTGAAAATCGTCAAATGATTTTTCAATTCAGCTTCTTTGACTGCAGTTTTAACCTTATCAACACAAGTAAACAGCTCTTTTTTAAGACTTTCTTCCTTTGTTTTATTCAGAATTTCTTCTAAAATACTCACATTTTCTCGCATAAGAACATCTAAATTCACGTCATTTGATAGAAGAATAAACATCGAATTTATAAGAAGAATTGTCCATTTCAAATAAAGCTCGATTTCTTCGATTTCATTGAAATTCGTGTTTAAAAAACTGAGAATTCTTCGGAAACCAGAAAAAAGCTCAGGACAAAAACCTCTTGTTTTTCTAAAGAGATCAATAATCAAAGCCAAAATCAGAAAAACTTCTTCCAGATTTATTAAAGACATTTCATTAAGGGTTTCTGATAAGGATCTGCATAGATAAAGCTGAAAAGCTGATAAAAACCCAGAAGATTTAGCTTCTTTTATATCAATATTCTTGAGGATTTGGATCATTGTTTCACAAAAACTGATACGAATACTAGAAAAAGTCTGTGGAAATCGAAGTTTCAAATCTTTTTCATGAGAATAAAACCATGTAAAAAAATTGATGAAATTAGAATTTTTTGATTGATGGTCAAGAAGTTTATCAAGAAGTTTCGAGTTTATAAAGGTTTTAATTTTGACAAATGAGAGGTCTGAGGGAAGATTAGCGAATAAATCCTCAAGGAAGGCTTCAGTCATTAAAAGATTTCGATCTTTAATTTTTGTATTAATTAGTTTTTTGTGAAAAATTTCGAAAAGTCATGATTTTTAATATTTTATAGTAATTTTATTGTTTTTAAGAAAAATGGTAAATTTAGAAACTGAGAGTATTTATTTATTGATTCATTGAACTCTAAACTCAATATAATATGCATTTATGGACATATATACAATATTTTTATATTAAATTACATTGAAATTTTTCATTTGTTTTAAAGAAATTAATAAATTTTGAATACATATCTCCTTTATTTTTTTGTTATTTTAAGTAAAAGCTTAGTTAAACATTTCATTACAAATCTCAAATAGATTGTTCTAAACTGTTCTATAGTTTTATTTTAATGGTTAAAAACACTAAGAAAACCAGGAAAAACCAAATAAATTAAAAAAAATATTATAAAATTACAAAAACAAAAAAACAATGAATATCTTAGACACAGGTCTCGTCGGCCTAGATTTTGGTAGTTCGAAAACAGTGATTTCCCTATTAAAAAAAGGAGTTCTTGAGATAGTTCTGAACGAATGTTCTTTGCGAGAAACCCACAATATAGTCGCCTTTACTGAAAAAGAAACTTTGATTGGAGATCAAGCCTTTATGAAGCTGAAATCCAATTATAAAAACACCATATTATTTCCCCTCAGATATATAAACCCTGCTATTTTACAAGATGAGCTTTTTTTTGACATAGAAGCAAAATGGCAATCAGCAGTTCTAAATCTCGAAAAAAACCAGAAAAACTCAAAAACCTTAAGTTTTTCAGTGAATTTTCTCGGAGAAAAAAGAGAATTTCAGCCTGTGCAAATACTGGCTATACTTTTGGGCTTTTTTTCAAAAAAAATCTTTATAAACTCCCAATTTTGTTATTCAAATTATGGGTTTGTATTGTCAGTTCCTTCTTATTTTACTCAAGAAGAAAGGGTTTTATTGTCAAAAGCATCTCAAATTTGTTCTTTAAATATATTGAAGATTCTCAATGAATCAGCAGCAATCGGCATTCTTTACAAGAAAATTCATGATGAAGAGCTTGTAAACTTCAAAAAAGTCTTATTTGTGGATGTCGGATATTCGAAAACTGGTCTTTTTTCAATAGGTTTTGATGGAGGAAATGTCAATTTAATTCATGAGATTTATGATAGAAATTTAGGAGTAAGAGATATTGATAATTTAATGCTAGAGTTTTATCAAGGGATCATCAAGAAACAGAAAGAAAATTATCAACAGAGTTTCAAAATGAGATTAAAGCTTTTGGAAGCTATTGAGAGACAAAGGAAGGTTTTGAGCGCGAATACTGAGGCTCCCATTGTAGTGGAATCACTTTATGAGGATTATGACCTGAATTTTGTCTTGAAACGCCAGGATTTTGAGATTTTGATCTCACCTTTTTTGGAGAAACTTAAAAATTTGTTGATGAGGTTCAAGGTAGAAACTGAATTAGCTGGGAAAAATGCTGATTTTGATGAAATTGAAATAATTGGAGGAGGGGTCCGAATCCCGATTATTCAGAAGTTTATTTTAGAGATTTTCAATATAAATTCACTTTCGAAAACTTTGAATGGGACTGAATGCTTCGCAATGGGATCTGCTTTATATTGCAATAAATTGGCTGGGATCCAGACGAATCCAGTGATTACGAATTTGAATGAAATCATGTATTATTCGATTTACTGCGACACAAAGCCAAAGGGAATGTCTGAAATAATAGTTTTTAATAAAGGAATAGGATATCCTTGTCATACAACGGTGAAGATTCCCAAAGAAGATGATATAAAATCAATAATTTTCTATTATAAACTTGGCGAAAAGGTCTTTATTTTATATGAATTGAATATAGAGGATGAAAAGAAAGGCGCAATTACAATACAATGTTCGATGAATGACGATGGGATTTTAATTTTGAAGGATCTGAAAATCAATGAGAATCGATGTAAAATCAAGTATGAGAAGGATTTAATGAATTTAATTGAAGAAGAAGAAGTGCAGAAATTCATTTGTGAATATGATAAGATTGAAAAACATAATAGATTAATACAAGAAAGCTATGAAATGAAGAATATGATGGAAAGCTATATCTATAGTAAACGTGCAGAACTTCTTGAGAATTACAGGCTATATCTTCCTGAGAAAACACAAGAGGAAATCGCGAAGATCTTCGAAGAATATGAGCATTGGATCTATAATCACAACGATTTACAAAGTGCCAAAGGCTATTACGAAGCGAAATTTAAAGAGCTTAAAGATAAAATCCAGCCACTTTATGAGAATTGCCATGAATTGCATGAAACTGTACTTTTAAAACAAAAGGAAATCACAAATCTTTTGCAATTAAAAGAAGTCATTGATCAACAAAAACAACCGTTTATCGATTGTTTAAATATAAATCTCTGTAATCAAAGGATTGGAAACGGTGGGGGTTTATTGAGTTATTTCAAAGATGGGATGAATCGATTAAAAGATTACATAAATCAAAAGAAAATACAAGAGACTTTAAGACTCGATTTAAGAAATAACGGTTTTAGAGATTTTTCTTGATAATAGTGAGAAGATACTTGATGGGAAAAATGAATTTTCTGATAAAATGGTATTCAAATTAATTGAATGTTTGAAGAAACTGAATAGATTGAAAAGGTTTAAATTCGCAATTGATAAAATTGACGATCTGAATGTCAAATTATTCACGATTACTTTGGAGAATATGAAAGGATTAGAGAAGATTGAGGTGAGATTGGCGAGGGGAAATGTAACAAAAGAAGCTAAAAGCCTGTTCTCAGGGATCAAGGCCCTTAATAAAACTGTGAAAATATGTCAGTTAGAAGATGGAGAAATGCAAAATTAAAGAGGGATTAGGCGTTTAAATTTTATTTTAGAAAATAAATTTTTAGAGTTTATTTCATTTAGAAATTTCAAATTTCTTTCGTTTGTTAATTCAAAAAAATGTGACTTTTAAAAAATTTGTAATTTTTTAGAGAATTTTCTTCGTTCTTCCACTCACAATGTACCCAGTCATAAAATCTAGCAGATTCATTCAAAGATTTGAGGAGTAAATTTCAAATCCAATTCAAAAACAAAGAGAATCCTAATTTCAATCAAATTAAGATTTCTTAACCACGCCACAATATTAAAACTAAAATCATTTACAAAATTTAATTTTTTAAAATAAAATTATTGTTTTGATTTTTTTAAAAAAAATTTAATTAAAAAATTAAAAATTTTTGTTTAAAAAAAAATAATTTTTTTTAAAATAAATAAAAAAAAAAAAATTTAGAAAAAATAATTTGCCATTTCGATTTATTATTATTTATTTTATTTTTTTGAAAAAATCATTTTAATAAGAATTTAAATTTTAAAGGATCAAATATCCGACCAAAACGCAAGAAAAACTTATTAAAATTATTTGTTTTTTATTAATATTTCTATTGCAAGCACATATCGCAATAATCCCCATAATAAGAGCTGTCACTTTAGGGTTTAAAACTAATTCAGCCATAAAGGTAACGATAACACTAATTAAAACAAAACAAGCCACTTTTTTAATGTCATTTTCTCTGATTAAAAAATATGAATTAAAAGTTTTTTTATTTTTGATATTTTCCGAAAAATCTTTAGAAAAATGCACCCAAACCAATAAAAAGACTTCTAAAATTAAAAAAATCCAAAGCAATTGAAATATATCAAGAAAAGGCTTTAAATTTATGCAAACGGAAAGAATTAATCTCGAAACTAATGTAACAGATATAACAATTTTCGAAAATAAGCAGTTTTTCAAACTTAAACAAATAAATTGGCTGAAAATCAAAGCTTTTGTTAATCCTTCTAATGAATTTTCTTTTAAAATAATTGAACTGTTGACTTGAATGTTTTCTGAAGACATTAAAATGAATGAAGGATCATTTAAATTATAAAATAAATAATCAGAGCTTTTTATTGAAAGCATCACCGAATTTCCATTATCCTTTAAAAGTTTTATCAGTTTTAATTTGGTCATTTGATTGGTTTGGCTTATAATGCAAGAGCTTTGAAAATCCTGATCGATTTCATTCAAAACTTCTTCATTATCTTTGATATAAATACTGCTTATACCTAATTTCTCTTGTAAATTCTTGCAATAATTGTGATTTTCTTCACTTAATAAAATTAAATTCACGTTCATTTTGTTAAGTTTTTCAATAGATTTTATATGTTTATTCTCATGAAAAGAGTTAATAAATCCAAAAAGACCTATAAATGTAGTTTTTCCATTAAACCTAACACTTAAAGCCAAAATTTTATGAACATCTTTTGATTGCATTTCTAAATAAAGATGATCTTGCTGTGATTTATCAAGAAGCGATTTTTTCCCGTTATTTATTTGAAGTTCACATTCTTCGATAATATCCTCATATTGACCTATTTTATGAATTAATCCCCCAGAATCTTCAACTGTTTTATAATTTTTTTCAGATTCTTTTTCTTTAACTGGAAAAACACTCTTTTCAAATTCAATATAATTTTCTTCATTCATTAGAAAACACAAGAATTCAGATAAACTTTTTTCTGTCTTTGTCATTAAGCTCTTTTCTTGCTGAATCACAGCAAATAAACTCCTTATGATTTTTTCTTTTAATCCTAACAATCCATTAGAACTGTTAAATTCATTTATTTCATAAATTTTGCAATTATTTGCAAAAAATTTCACACATAGTATTTTTTCTTCAATAAACTCCTCTGTTTCTAAAATGATATGAGAAATTTCTGACAAAGCATTAATATTTTGTATCTTAATGCCATATTCGTCATATAAATTTCTTTTATATGTGCTATTTAGCATATTCATTATCCAAATAAGTCTTATTGGATACACAATAAGACAAATGATCAAATCAACAATCAAAAGGTCTAGAAAACTTAAATCATCCATTTTTCCTGCAAAATAACAATGAATAATTATGATCATTGTGGTTATCCAAGCTAGCAGCCTTGCCAAAACTCCGGAATTTTCTTCTAAATTATAAAGCAATTTGCTCAAATTATCCAATTCTGAGCATATCATTATCTGTTCTTGTGTTTTCGGGCCTAAAATGCAAATAAGTAAGAGCCCTTTTCCTGATAAAACATTGCTTTCTTGAAAAATTCGATCATTTTGCTTGATTATTTTTGGGTTTGTATTTTCTTTTGTATGAATTTCGAGTTCCCCCTCCAGTAAAATCCCTGAGATTAAGCCCAAATGATGACCAGGTTCCAAAAATAAAATATCTCCAATTAGAAGCTCTTTAAAAAGAAGGGTGATTTCGACTCCTTTGCGTAAAACATTATAATGAATGTTTTCTTGTGAAGAATTTTTGGGTCTGAGTTGATATTTATTGAAGGACAGGAAAGCACTAACTAGAGAAAATAAAGCTATTATAAAAAAACCAAGAGATTGAAATAAATCCATTGCTCTCGCCTTTAAAAAACTTAAAAGGAAATAGATCAAAGCATGGAAAATGCTGGTAAATAAATGGTAATCATTATCAGTCAATTTTCTTGAGGAGTTCTCTGTATCAAGGACTTTTTTGCGGAAAAATGTGCTGGTTTTATCAAGATCTGAGATACCTTCTTTGAGGTCACTCTTTAATAATTTTGCCAAGGCTTGAATCCCACCAATCTTCTCTAACCATTTTGTATATTGTTCAGTTTTAGAGAAGAACATTTTAGAGAGATAAGCTTTGGATATTCCAAATTCAGAATTTTCAAAGGTTTTCATTTTGAAATTATTATGAAAATAAAAAATTAAATTTAGGCTGAAAAAAAATAAAATAAACTATATTAAGGCTTGGTTTTTATAAAATAAAAGAAAAAACATTGTTGCTATCTAAAATATTATCTCAAGAGAGAAAGAAAAAAAAAATTCTCTGGTGTTTCGTGCCAGAAACACAAATTCTGATGATTCAAATCATGCGATTTTCAATTATTATCAATTGGGAAAGTGGTTTTGAAAATGAGAGCTTTCAGTAATACGAAGCTTTTGATTATTTAAGAGTGAAAATCAATTAGAGTACGTGGTTTTTAGTCAACTCATCCTTCGTTTATAATGGAATTTTAGCCCTAGGTGTGTTCATTCAAGGGTCTAAAAAGAACCCTTTAGAAATGGATGGAATTATTGAAGATTTTCTGAAGGTTTTCGAAAATTATTTGATTAAAATGAAGAAAAAGAAATAAATTGAAAGGGATGAGATTTTCGAGAGAAAAAAACAAAGAATTCTTTGAAAAGGCTGATACTTATTGGAAGGAAATGGCTCGACGGAAACTATAATTTCGAAAAAAAAGATTATAAAGAAATGCTGAAAAATTTAATAAAACAGATTTTTTAGAGTTTTATAAAGAAAAAACAAAGATACAAATTTGGGGAGCTACAGTTATGGATGATTGGAATATTAATTTGAAGAAAGAGAGAAATTATGGTGGAATAGCCAGAATTTGATCAATAAATTTGAGAGTTTTGAAGAATTGATCATCAATGTTAATAAATAAAAGTTTTATAATAAAAGTTCCTAAATTAAAAAAAGAAATTATTTTTTAAAGATTATTGAAATTATGGATTTTTTGTGCTGTTTTAAAATTTCTGGACTTTTTAAGCTCGACTAAAATAAAATTAATCCATAAAATAATAATTTTTTTTACTTCCAAAAATTAAAAAAACTATCCACATTTGTTTTAAAAATAAATTCATTAGAAAAAAGATATAGTTTTGAAAATATAAATCGAAAAAAATAAAAACTTTTTCTCAAAATTTTTTTTTTAGATGGGTAATTTATGTGATATTTTTAAAGCTTCGACTGAAAAACCAACTGCCAAATTCCAGACTATTTTACAGCCAAAAGATATTATTATGTCTCCAATTTTTGAGAACAAATCAACCCTCTTAGAAAATTCTGCTATCCCAATACACATCAATCCCCACAAATCCTTAAAAAAAGTTTCTATCACAGATTTCACCATTGTTAGAGCTTTGGGACAAGGGGCTTTTGGCAAGGTTTTACTTGTGAAAAAAGAGGATAAAAAAACGAGCAATTCCAAACTTTTCGCGATGAAGATCATTCGAAAGGCTGATATTTTGAATAATAGATTGACTGAGAACATCAAATTAGAAAAGAAAATCCTTGAATATCAAAGATATTCCTTTCTAGTCCATCTCAAATTTGCCTTTCAAACCAATTCAAAGATCTATTTAGTGATGGAATATTTACCAGGAGGTTCTTTAGGTAAATTTCTTCGTCGTCAAAAGCGTTTTAATGAAGATCTAACCATTTTCTATTCCGCTGAAATTCTGTTAGCTCTCGAATATTTGCATAAAGAAATGGGGGTGATATATCGTGACTTGAAACCTGACAATATCCTTTTGAACTCGAATGGACATATTAAAATCACAGATTTCGGCTTAGCGAAGGAAGAAAGTGAAGGAGATTTGGCTTATACCTTTGCAGGGACTCCCGAATATCTAGCTCCTGAGATTCTTTTGGGAAAAGGCCATACACATGTAGCAGATTATTGGAGTTTAGGGATACTTATATACGAAATGCTATCAGGAAGAACTCCCTTTGCAGTGCCTTCCGGCAATGTGACTGAAGTAATTCAAAAGATCCTGGAAAATCAACTGAAAATACCTGCATATTTTAATGAATCATCTATAGACCTGATTCAGAAATTGTTGGAAAAAGACCCAAATAAAAGATTGGGAGTGAATGGAACTAATGAGATAAAATCCAATAAATTTTATAAAGATGTTAACTGGAAAGAGTTATCTTGTATGAAAACAAAACCTCCGGTTGTGCGAAAGTCTGATAAAAACCCAGAGAATTTTGAAGGTGAAACAGTTAGTGAATCGATAAATAATCAAACCCCAATGCCCTATTTAAGCAAAATGACTTATAATACAGAAATGGGCAAAACTCTCACAAAATCTGTTGTAAATTAAAAAAATTATGTTTTTTGTAAATAATTGTTTTTTTGCTTTTTTTATTGAAAAAACAAAGAAAAAATTAAATTCTTTTAATTATCAAAATTTATATAAAAAAATCTCATCATTCTCTATAATTTTCATAAATTTATACTTTTAACAAGGATTTTATTTGGTCATTATTATATATATTCACTTCAGTGCTCTTTTGTATATTTTTTCTTTCTAATATCAATTCAGCTTCTACTCGCATGGCTCTTGCCATATCAGTAGCTTCGATTTTCGGGAAAAAAGGGATATATTTTAATAAAGACTCGCCCCAACGTTTATCATTTTCTCGATTTAAAAGAGCTCCGGGCCTGAAAATCGATAAAACAGGAAAGTGTTTTGATTTTAAACCCTCTTCAGCTTGTCCTTTGGTTTTTGTATAGAGAAAAAACGAATTTTTATCAGCTCCAGTGCTTGAAAGCAATGAAAAATGAGGAATATCTATAGAAAAAATTAAGAAAATGTGAACAAATGTATGAATACTATTGCGTATGGCAATATCTCCTGCGAATTGCACATAAGTATGATCAACTTTCACGAATTCTTCCTAAAAAAAAGTTTTTTAGTAAGAAAATATTTGATTATAAACTTTGCCGTATTTCACTCTTGAGCCAAGACAACAAAACATTGAATGAAAATTTTGGAATTTCACCCAATTTTCTGGCTCTTGCATTAAATCCAATGAACTTACCTCAATAACCTTAAATTTCGATCCTTTTTATCATTATGTATTTATTTATTAATAGGGTTCAAAGAAAACCTTCATATTTCTTCCATTCTGGAAGCGTTCTTCTCACAATAACTTGGACTTCACTCCATTTAGGGCTTGCCATCAATTCTTTAACGACTTCCTATTTAAATCTAAGATATAAAAACAAAAGAATATTGAAAATCACTCTTCCTATAGCTCCAGAACTACCAATCACAACGGCTTTTAAATTGCTTTGAGCCTCTTCGAAATTGTTATAATTACTATTAATGGCTTTTTCCATTGTTTTTTTTCTCTTTTTTTAAATATCTTTTTATTAGTAAAATAATAGGTCTTTTTTAATTATTTTATTTTTCTTAAAAGAAATTAGATGGATTGTAAAGCAGTTTTTGAGAAAATCTCACCAAATATTGCTTCCCTTATCGCAGAGTTTCTTACAATTAAAGATTTAATAAATTTGGGTTCATCTTCGCAAAATCTTAGAACAATTTTCTATGAATTTAAGAACTCTTGGAAAGCCATATTGAATAATTTGAATTTGCCTGAGTCAGTCATTTCAAAATTAAAAAATATTGAAGATTATATTGCTCTATTTCAAAAGAAACTGATAAAGGCTGATAAATACTATATAAAATTGAGTTTTGAGGGGAAAAATTGGCTGATTTTTCCAGCTTATGATATCAATTATGATTGGAAAGGAAGTGAATATTGGCCTTTGCAAAGCCATAAGGAAAGTTGGTTTGGAGAAACTCCCATTCCTCATCTAGTTAATGTTTGTTGGTTAAGAATGTATGGAGATTTTGTTATTCCTCGAGGAAAATATTCATTAAATTTGAGAATTTGTGCTGATAAAAATTTAAAATTATATAATAGTTATTTTACTTTGAATAGAGAAAATTGCGATGAATTGATGATAAAATTTGTATTTGATTCTGAAGTGGTATCAAGTTTGAAGAATAATGCAGGAAAATTCACTATTTTGAAATTGGGGGCGTTTGATCTAACGAATTATCCAGAGAAATATGTGAAGGTTCTGTTTAGATCTTATGAAGGGAATAATTGGTGGAAATCAGGATTTTGGCTAGATGCTGTTCTATTTATACCAATTTAAAATTTAATTGAAATAAATTTGCAAAAGATTGTTAATTGTTTTTAAAGGATTTGCTTTTAAATAAATTTTTAGGTTTTTTATAAATTTTATTTTTAAACTAAAAAAAATCAAATAAAAAAATATTAAGACTCCTGAAAATGGAAAAAAATTTTTTAGGAAATTCCTCCAAAAATAAAATAAGCGCATTGCTCTTTTTTTCAAGCATTTCCTTAACTCTATTTTCTGTATTCGCAGCATCACAAAATATGATTGCACAAATATACACTCAATTGGGTTATTCAAATCTTGGAAATTTGGCAAATCTCTTTTATTTTCTGAGCAATTCAATTTCTGCAATTATTCTCCCTAATATTTTCAAATACATTTCATTGAAAACAGCATTTTTAATTTCTGGAATAGGTGTTATAATATTTGAATTATCTTGCATTTTTACTGATTATTGCTCTGAAAATGAAGATTTATTTTTTTGTGATGTTACTATAATTTATGTGGTTGATATGATCAGCGGATTTATTATGGGGATGGGAAACACACTGAACTGGATAGCACAATGTGGATACGTTACAAATTTAAGTAGTTCTGACAATAAAGCCTTTTTCTTCAAATTATTTTATTCAATTTATATGTCATATTTTCTGTTGTCTAGCTTCATAACAATAGTTATAATAGAATATTCTAAAAGTCAATTTTATTTTTTTGTTTTTTGTGGGATAATTTGCTCTCTTGCTGCTTTTTTCTATTTATTGATTCCAAATGTCGATAAATTGAATTTCATCAAAAATGAGGAAAAAGGAAATTTACAAAGAATCGAGGATATTATTACTTTGTTTCGGAAAAAAATAACAAGAAAAGTCACGTTTTTGTGCTGGTTTATCGGGACAGAAAATGGTTTTTATATGAGTTTTTTATATAAATTAATTGAAAAAACATTGGAAGTGGTTAATGATGAAGAAACAAATGTTAAAACTGCTTATGTGTTTGCTTGTTTGGGAGCTTTTGAGATTGTTGGGGGCACTTTTAGTTCAATATTCGGAGAAAAAGTGAATAAATCTTATTTAAATGCTTCAGCATTTGTGTCAATAGGGTTCACATTTGTTTTTGCTAATTTCATTGTGTTTGAAAATCATAATTATCTTTATTGTTTTCTTATTGGAGGATGTGTTGGATTCGGAGATTGTATATTGCAATCTATGGTGAATATTATAATTTCACATGAAGAGAATGATATTGAAAATTTCGCCCATTATATATCTTTACTAAATTTAAGCAGTTTTTGTAGTGTGCTTTGTTCGATGATTTTCTCAAATTACATATATATTTCTTATTTATATGTTGTTTATGTTTTATGTTTTTTCTTTGTGATTTATTGCAAATAAAATATCGTCATATTAAAAAAAAAAATTAAAAATTTTAAACAAAAATACTTATAAATAAAATTTTTCAAAATTTATTTTGAGCTTTTGTTGAAAGTTACTTTTTAAACAAAAAATTATTCAGAAAATAATTTAACAGGAGATTCTGGAAAATATTAAAATGAATTAAAATATGAGAATTTGAAATTCTGTATAAAAGCAAATAGTAAATAATGAAATCTGAAAGTTATAATGAGATCTGAAAAGTTAATAATAAATAAATTCAGATGAAAACAAAAGAAATAAACAAATGATTTTTTTGCCTACTTTTATTCGCATACAGAACCTTTCTTGTCTTAAAAATTTTTTTTGCTTGTTTTTTTGGAAATATTATTTTATTTTCAAAAAGTTAAGTTTTTTATTTTATGGACAGAATATCAAAAATTTGACTCCTATGCAAAAAATATTACATTATTTGATTTTCCAAATTCCAAATTCATTTTTAAAAAAAAAAAGAAAAATTATTCAAAGTAACTTTTCACATTTTAGGAACTTACTTTTTGTATTTAATAAATTAAATTTTTAGATATAGAGAGTGTAATTTTATAATAAGACCTTTTTTCAAATGAAATTTACTTATGAATTCAGAGAACAATCCCTTTATTTTTTATGCTTTACACTTCTTTTCCAATTGAATAGTCTTTTCGATCTTATTTTTCACTTTATTTTGATTTCCCCATATGATATTTCTTTCATTTATTTCAAACTTATTGCTTTTTTTGTTTTTCTATCACTAGAACTTTCAATTCTTGCATTTTTGTTTTTTAAAAACAGACTCTTTAAGGAAACTCAGAACTCCCTTGATTTTTTCCAAATATCTCTGAATCTGGCTTTAATGATTCTTTATAGTGAATTTGAAAATTGCCAGATCTTTGAAACGAGTCGAACAAATTCTTGGGAGTTTGGATTCCTAATTAGCATTTTTATCATGAATTCTTTGAAATTTGTGAGTAATATCAAATATAAAACAATATGCTTCTTCGTCGATTTTATCTATATTGCATCTCGATTTTACTTTGTTTGGGAATTGCATGAACTCAGGATTTTAATGGTGGGTTTTTGTTGGATAATTTATTATAAAGTAAGGCCTTTGGTAAACAAAAATCACACTTTCAAGAAGAAACCAAAAAATGAAAATAAATCGATTTATTTCAAGGTTTTACAAGAGGGTGTTGAAGAAGCCATCGGAATCTTTGATGTGAGAAAAAAATTATTGTTTAAAAACGAAAAATTATCAAATACAGTGAAAAATTCAGATGATGTTGAAAAAAACTTGTCTAACATACGATTGAAATTTTTAAACATTACTTCGGATATTGAATCCTGGCAAACATCCAATCAAATTATTTTTATTAAAGATGCAGTCAATCTCAAAGATCAAGACCAGAGCTTTATTCTCAAATTCTTCAAATCTCATGAAGAATTTTCTTTAGATGAAATTTTTAACGAATTGATAAATTCATTTAAAAAGGATTCAGTTAAAATTTCCAAAGAAAAAAAAACAAAAACTTTACAGTTAAGCTTTGATATTGCAAATGGTGATGAGGTACTTCTCATTAATGAAGATTTTCATAAGAGTAAACTGCTTTTGACAGTTTTCATAAAATCAGAACAAATAGATGGGTTTTCGATCCAAATTCAACGGGTTTTTAATCAAAAAGAATTTATTGATGATGAAAGAAAAACTCAAAATAAGAAGATTTTTTATGTTTCCCATGAAATGAGAACCCCTTTGAATTGTATAGTGAACATGCTACAGATTCTGAAGCCATTGATTTCTGAGGAGTTAGGAGACGAGTTTCTTAAACCCTCTGTTGTTTCCTGCAACTTCCTCCTTTATTTAGTTCAAGATCTCTTGGATATGGCTCAAATAGAATCTGACAAATTCACTATTAATCTTGATGAATTTGATATTCGTTTCTTAATTTCTGATATCCTTGATTTATTTAAATTTCAAGCCAATTTAAAAAACGCTTCAGTGGTTTCTAAAATATCCAATGCTGTTCCCGAGATAATAATCTCTGATTATAGAAGAATCCGTCAAATTCTAATCAATTTAATAGGTAATTCTTTGAAATTCCTAAAAAAACTTGATGGAAAAATAACCATTGATATCTTTGTTAAGCCTAAATTCCCAACTCATATCATTTTTGCTGTAAAAGATAATGGAATCGGAATAAGAGATGAGGATAAAAAAAAGCTTTTTGGAGCCTTTGGAAAGATTAATAATGATGAAAATAAAAAGATGAATTCAAATGGTGTTGGTCTCGGATTAATGATCAGCAATAGTCTTGCTTTGAATTTAAACCCCACAAAATCTTCAGGGTTAACAGTTGAATCAGAATATGGGTTAGGAACTACGTTCATTTTTGAAATCGAGGATAAGGGCGAAGATACGAACCTCAGAGAATATGATTCTTTCAAGTATATCAATGAAAATTTAAATAAATTTAGAAACAATCTAAATGAAAAAAAATTCATTAAAAAACAAATCGAGTCAAGTGAAACCATCAGTATTAAAAATGATATAATTGATATATTCACTCTAAAAAACCAAACAGATCGTGATAATTACAGAGAAAATTCTGAAAGACAAAAAAAAAGGGTCACTATAATTGAAAATGAGGGTAGTTTGGATAAATGTTTGCACACTTTTGCCAACAACGAATTTTTAATAAAGGATCATTTTAATATTACTATGAGTAATCTGAGTAAATCTATGATAAAAAACAAACAAAACAAAAGATTCGCTCCTTTTGATGGGAATTCAGTTCAGAGCTTTTGCGATAAGTTCTTGGGTTCAAAGGATTTAGATGAATTTGAAGTTGCTCAAACCAAAATGGCGTTAATCAAAGAGCTTAATCCAGCGAAACTATGCAAATGTCCCGAAATTCTTATATGTGATGATAACGCATTCAATATTTATTCTTTAAGAAAACAATTGGAAGCCTTTAATTTTAAGATTGATGCTGCAAATGATGGGGAACAAGCCATTGAAATGGTAACAGATTATCATAAAAAAAGAGCGAAATGCTGTGGAAGCTATCATATAATTTTTATGGATATTGAAATGCCTGGAATGAATGGATATGAAAGTGCTTTAGAAATCAGGAAGATTTATCAAGGGATTCAAAAAAAATGTGAATGGGCTATCATTGGATGTTCTGCTCATTTGTTTGAAGAATTCCCGGGAAAACATAAACAATATGGAATGAATGAGTTTGCATCGAAACCAATTATTAAAGAGAGATTGATAGTTTTATTGTCAAAATATTTTAAATTAAAATCTGATTATATGACGATTCTAACAAAGAATCAGACATATGAACAAATAGTGTTGAATAGTACTGATTATATAATATAAATATGTTTTTTTATTATTGTTCATTTTTAAATATTAAAGGAAAAATTTATTTAAAAAAACAATGAAAAATATGATAATTTTTTTCAGCTAGCTTTTTTAAATCTTTGACTTGATTTTTTCCATTTAAAAATTTCAATAATTATTTTGCTATAAAAAATATTGACAAATTTCATTAGTTTTAAAAAAACTATCTAATTTTTTTCTTTCTTTGAAAATATAACTTTTTATAAAGAAAAAAACAAAAGCAAAAACCCTCCCTCACTCTTTAAAAACTCAAATAAATTTTTAATGGAAAGGAGTCATGATAAATCTCTCCCAAATTTAAAAGTCCCCTTTTTTTCTTCTTTTTTTTCTTTCCCTTTATAAACTAATCCTGATTTCCCATTAGAAACCTTTACGAGCTTTACCTAACAACATCGACAATTACAAACCCTTTATAAAATCAACCGATTTCTCAACCCTATCAAATAATCCCTCACCTTTCCCTCAACTGAAGTAAACCCCTTATTTCTTCTCATATATTTACATAAAAACCTTTATAAAAGAGGTAGATTAACGCCTATATCTAATCCGGGAAGCAGGTTTTTCTCCTATTTTCTTTTATAATTTATGTATATTTATCTAGAGAAAAAGCTCAATCGAATAATAACACTTCTTTATTAACAGAAGTTGAACGCGATATTTCTTCAATGGACGTCAATGCAAGAATGCGAGATCTTGAGAATAAATTCCTTGATTTTAAAACGAATTTCGAGAAAAGAGTGCTAATAATGCTAGAAGAAAACCCTCAGAAATACCTTCGTCATTTAAAGGTCATGGAAGATAAAGATTCAGCGCTTTGGAAGGATTCTTTTCAAAAACATGATAGATTAGAAGAGGAATTTAGAGGCTTTAAAGAACTTTTTCAACAACAAAATGAAGGGTTTTTCAATAAAATTATAGAACTTGAAAGACAAATACAGGATTGTGAATTCAAAATACGTTTGAATTCTGAGAAAAACGTGAAAAATGCGATAGAATCCTCGAATATTTTCACGATAGATACAAAGGAATATAACGGAAACCTTGTACTTTATGATAAAAACACTACATTAAAAGGAATTCCTGGTTCAAATCAATTAGAAATAGAGATGAAATTGATAAAAGAAGGGTTATTTCAAGAGCAAAATCGTCGTGATCTTCTCTTCAAAGACGTGATGGGATTATATAAGGATTTGAACAATATGGTCCATAAACATGAAAATGAGTTAATTCAACGTTTTAAACAGCAAAAAGAAGAGATTTCCTTAGAAAACACTGTTTCTAAAGAAAATTCTAAAAAATTGGATATTTTTAAAACGGAATCATTAAATAACGAGAATTCTTTATTGAGAAATATGATAAACTCATTAGAGAAAAAAATCAATGAAGAAAGCGATAAACGCATGAATCTCGAATATGAGATAAAAAGAGTTGTCGAAGGCAAAATCCTGGGTTTTAAAGGTGAGAATGTACGAAATGAGAAGAATTTCTTAGAAAATGAACAGAAATACATGAAACAAATCCAAGAATCCTTTACAAGTCTCAATCAAATCATTGGAAGTAATAAAGATCAATTAGAAGCAGATCTCGCAAGCACCCAGACAATGACAAATGAGAATTTCAAAACCTTATCAAAAACATTGGACTTTCTTAGAGAAACAATGAGTGGAAAGCTGATTATAATAGATAAAGCGATAAAAGATCAGAATTTAACACTAAATGGCGTTGTAGAAGATAATAATAACAAAATCGGAGAATTTCATAAAGGAATTACAAAGGAATTAGAGAGAAATGAGAAGATTATTGGGGTTTTTGAGATAGAATTAAGCAGGATTCTGAAGGAAGTTGATGGGAAAATGGATGGATCTTTGAAGAATTTAGAGGAATGGAAGAAGAAATATGAAGGAAAAACACAAGGAATTTTCAGAGAAATGAACATGATGTTGAAAGAATTTAAAGAAGAAGCTTCTAATGAAAAAAACGATAAAAATGAGAAGATTAAACTATTAATCAAAGAACAAGAGGCTTTTTCGAAGATGAATAGTGAATTATTTGAGAATTTAAAAGTAAAATTGAATAATTTGAATGAAAATCTGGAGTATAAGTTAAAGGAAAATGCGATAAATTGGCAGGCTGAAAACGTGGTAAATACGAAGAAATTAAAGGATTTTTGTGAGGAAATCCAAAGGAATTGTAATGAGAAAATGGAGAAAAATGTGATAGAAAACATTTATAATTTGAATAAAAAAATCACCTTTGAATTCAGAAAAGAACTTAGTACAAATCAAGAGAAAAACAAAAGCATTTTCGAAGAAAATCGACAAAAAATACTCACAGATTTAGCATATAATGATCAGAAAACCGAAAGTCTTGTAAATAAATTAAAGGAGGAAGTCATGTATAAAAACAATACAAACATTAAACAAATCCAAGCTTTTTCTGAAGAAATAAGGAATTATAAAGAAGAAAACAAAGAGAATTTAAGGAAAATCACCATGGATTTCGAACAAAATAACGAAAATATTGAAAATAAGCTCGAAAATAAGATAAAATCGACTTCTTTGGATAATAAAGAGGATTTCAAGAAGATTTTAGCGAAAAACGCCAAGGAATTTCAATCAGATTTATTGAAGAATTCCCAAGAATCCTCATTAATGATAAAAAGCCTTGAAAAACAAATAGAAAGGGCTTTAGAGAATAATGGTTCAAATCTGTTAAATAATATGAAAGAAGCAATATTAAAGGAATCATCACAAATTGAAGAAAAATTCAAATTATTAGAACAAACAATTGATACTAATAAACGAATGACTTTAGAAGCCAATTCACAAACAGCAGAAAGCACTAAAGCCTTATGTAGAGCTTTAATTAATGAAGAAAGTGCGAAAAGAGAAAAATCTCTTGAGGATTTATTGAAATTAACGAAATTTTCATTAGAAAGCTCCGAGAAATTAATGATGAATAAAATGGAGAAATTATCAGAAGAATTATCAAGGGAATTAAAGGAAAAAAGCAAGGAATTAGAAGAGGCTTTATTGGCAATTGAGAGGAAAAATGCAAAGGAATTAAAAGAAATGAGAGAAATTAATGAAAATGGAATTATTGAGATTTCGACTGAGATTTATTATCAGAAAATAGTGAAAAAACAAAGAGAATATGAATATGATGAAACTGTGAAGAATATCGAGATAAGATTCATGAATTTGGAGAAAATACTGAAGAAAATCAATGAAATTAATGAAGAAAAAAATCAGGGGGTTATGAAGCAAATTGAAGGAAATAGAGAGATTTTAAAGGAAAATCATAGAATTTTAAAGGATTATGGGGAGATTTTAAAGGATCATGAAGAGGGATTAGGGGTTTTCGAAGAGAAAATCGAGAAAATTAATGAGAAATTATTGAATAATGAAGAAAATCTCGAGAGAATTAATGAGAAATTATTGAATAATGGAGGAAATCTTGAGAAAATTAATGAGAAATTATTGAATAATGAAGAAAATATCGAGA
>JFJP01037338.1_pt1 | contig 31718 bp, 23 predicted proteins | sample 431651 | NCBI WGS metagenome assembly JFJP01 (sample SAMN02602958, study PRJNA72255) | Microbial mat metagenome, whole genome shotgun sequencing project. | biome: fresh water; feature: sink hole; material: water; isolation source: purple microbial (photo- and chemosynthetic) mats found in... | reverse complement strand
CAGGCGGCCACATCCACCTCGCGGCGGTTGCCATACTCATCATACTTGCCATCCCACACCAGTTCGGTGCGCATGGTGGAAAGCGGGTGCGAATTGCCCGGCCCGAATAGCGGTGACTGTGCCTGCTTCATGTGTGCCCCTTCAACCGAGCTAGTACCGAGGATGGAATCTTAACCACGTCAACCTTCTCCTCCACAACCCGTTCTACCACCTTCGACCCCGCCACAGCCTTCTCAACTGGTGGTTCCCAAGCATCCCCCTTGTCGTCATCCTCTGGTGGCTCCCACGCATCCCCCTTATCCAGCGCATCACCGACCGCCTCGTCCAGCGCATCCGCGACCTCCGCGTCCAGCGCAGCAAACTCCGCCTCTGGGTCATCCTCGTCAACCACTGGACTACGATTGACTGGCTGCTGGTCATCATCGTCGTCAACCACGGCACTGACCGCATTCGCGATAGACGAAGACGGAAGACTACCTTCCAGTCCGATTCGAGATGGGTCAATCTCCTCCATCCTCCCGATCTGCACCCGATGCTTCAGCGCGAACGGGAATGGTGGCCCGTCACGGTTCTTCTTGACGTCTGCCAGCAACAGGACATCCTTCTGCCAGTCCTGCAATGAATCATCCCCGTCTAGTCCACGCTGTGTTATAATCAAGAACGTGTTGGCTACATGAACCTGAGCCTTGGAACCGTACACGTCCATCTTCGATGCCCGCTTACCCCGCTCCGCCTTCTTCTCAAGCTCCGTAGCCGCTTGCGTAGGGACAATGACAGCAACGTGCAAGAACCGCGCAAGCTGCTTGCAGTCCGCAGCCGCCTTGCCCCGCTCATCGTTCTCGCCCCAAGCCTTTTGAATAGGCATGATATGGGGCAAGTGGTCAATGATGATTACGTCTATCTTGTGACCCTGCCCCTCCAGCTCCCTCACCGCCTGCTCCACCAACGACACATCCGTGAACGCGGGAACCTCCTTCACAAAGACCTTGCCGATCTTCTTTCCCGTGTTCATGTCACGCATCATCTCCAGCCACCGTTTTTCATCGGCGTCAGCAATTGATGCCTTCTTGAACTGCTCGTATGGTATCTCCGTGAAAACCGCATCATACTTGAACTCGACCTGCTCAAGATGCTCCTCGTTCGCGACGTGCAAAACATTCACACCCGCATTAAGGTGTACGATGTTATAGGCAATCTGCTTGACCAAGGTTGACTTACCCTGACCCGTAATGCCAGCGATCAGCAAAAGCTCGTTCCTGAACACCCCGCCCATACGCAAATCAAAGGTGGGAAACCCGATCTTGATTCCCATGTACCTCTCGGGATGATCCTTCTTGTCCTGAATGATCTTCTGCCGTCTGTCAACATCATACAGGTTGACCGTAGGGCTTGCCTCCACGGAGGATCCGATTGCCATTGCCCGCTGCTTCATCAGCGTCAACGCCTCCTCGATATTCCCCTCCGCAAGTTTCGTTGTCAGCTCATCCGTGACCTCGATAATCTGACGCCCCGTGTACGCCTGCTTCAACCGCTCGATTACCGCCGCTATCGGGTCCGTCTCTACCTGCCCCTCCACAAGCGACCACTCCGACATCGCATAAGACTGCTGCTGCCCGCCCAGACGCGATGACACCTCGAACTCGAACACCGCCCGTGTCAACATGGAACGGGACGTCGCAAGGGTATCCTTTGCAACTCCCAGAATGAACCGACGCTCGTCCGATGTGAACCAAGCTGGATTCATCACGGGCAAATACATACCCGCAAGCATGACGCTGGATGTCACAACCCGCAAGGCCGACCTTTCCAACGCGACCGTATCACCGAAAGCACCCATATCTACCCTAAACTATTTGAACAGGATCAATGAATCCCTTGTCCCGAAGCCACTCAACCGTCACGATAGGCGGGATCCACTCGAACTCCCGCAGCACCTCTCCAGACTCCGCCGCATACCGCACACAGCAGCGGTATAGATTGCCGTCAGGGTGCCGCGTCCCCCAACTGCCACGCCTGCATACCACAACGTCGTCAAGCCCCAGACGGGACATATTAGGCGACGGGGCACGACCAACCCACCAAGCCTCCCTCTCGTACTCAAAGTACAGCCCGGACATAGGATGTCGAATCTCCTTCATACAATCACCATTATACACCAAGCAGCGCAGCCACCTGTTTCAGGATCGAAACGTCTTTGCTCTGTTCAAGTTTGAAGATGATTTCGCGCTTGTTGTCATTCGCCCAGACAATATCCTCCAGCTCGCTATCGCTGAACGCCCAGCCAATCGGTGCATCCCCCGTCTTCGGAATCTTTGCCGTACAAAGCAGATCCCCAGACGCGACGCGACGCTTGAGGCTATCCGCAATCTCGGCAGGCCCTATGATCCAGCTCCGCGACGTCTCCCCGACTATAGCCATCCTGACCCAGTGTCCCCTGAATATGGGACTCCCAACAGACCGCCCGTTCGCATCCCTCGCGTACTCCCTGTGGTTGATATCATACATCCAGACTATATCGCCAATTTTGAGAAGGTTCGCTTTCATCAGTCACTTCCAATCATAAAAAGTATTTGCAAACGGGAGTAGGAAAGGTTTTCAGACTCTCCCCTACCCCGCTTGCACGGATTAGCCAACCCCTGACACTCGCATAATCCTCGTGGTCTCCCACCACCGTTCAGGGCTCATGGTTCCAAGGTTTGCCAGACGCTCTTTTTCGGCCCTCCTTCCGAGTCCCGTCTGTACCTCTTAGGTGAGGCAAACCCCGCAAGCTGTTAATTATCCCCAGTCTTGCCGAGCAGCCGCTCCCCGCAAGGTTCCCCGACGCCTTCGTGTTCAAGACTTGGCGTCAGAGGGGGTAATACATCGAATCATCCTCATCTCCTCGGTTGCTTGCCAGCCCCATTGCTGACACCCCCCTATCACCAGACTGTAAAATTATTCTACAACAATTTTACCAGATCTTTTGCCTTCATCCCGATTGCCGTGAACTCGTCCCCATCCCCCAGTGTCTCCCGCGTCACCGCCTCCTTCTGCCTGATCACATGCTTGACCCGCGCTTCAACCGTGTCAACACATTCAAACCCTATCACACTGACAACATTCTTCTGGCCGATCCGGTGGCACCGATCCTCGCGCTGGCGCATGAAAGAAGGAGCCCACGAGTCATCGTAGTTGATCACGTAGTCGGCGGAGGTGAAGTTAAGCCCCGTAGACATAGCCTCCGTACCGATCATCAGGTCTATTGCCTTTGACGAATTAAACTCCGCCTGCATCTCCGCCCGCCGCAGCTTTGGCGTATCCCCGTCTATCCGCAGATACTTGAACCCCGCAGCATCCAGCTTCTCCGCTATGATATTCAACATCTCCTTGTACTGCGTGAACACCAACGCCTTGTGACCATTGTCCCCCACCACCTCCTGCACCACCGACATGAACTCGTCCATCTTGGAATGGTAGGAACAGTTGGGGTCAATCATGGAAGGCCAGTTGCAGAACTGCCGACAACGCAGCAAGGCAACCACGGCCTCCGCCTCCTCCGTCACCTCGTGCGCCTGTGATGCCAGCTCCCTGTATATCCGGCTTTCCGAGGTCGTGAGCTGTACAAGAATCGTCTTGTACACCTTGTCTGGCAAATCCTTCAGCACGTCCTTCTTCAGACGTCTAAGAAAGAACGGCCTGATCTTGTCCCGCACCTCCGCGATGTTCTTGTACCCCGTGATGCTCCCGAAGAAGTCCTGCGAGACGTGACGCTTGAAGAACTGATCCCGCGACCCTAGCAGCCCTGGGGCGATAAACCCCATCACGCTGTGCAACTCCTCCAGCCTCCCGTCCATCGGCGTACCCGTAAGCCCCATCCTGAACCTCGCCTTCAACGACTTGACCGCCTTGGAACGCTTTGCGGTGGGAGTCTTCAATGCATGACAATTTGAAACCAAGACTGCGTTCGCTATGTAGTTGTGATTGTCTTCAACCTCAAGATTATAGACTCTTGGATTTTCACAACCACAGATTCCAAGTCGTCCATGATCTGATCGTTCCAAAACCTTAACACCAACCACCCGAGATGACACAAAGCCTTGTTTTTTCTCTCGTCTATCACCTTCCACTTGTTCGTTTTGTGGGTGTTTCCGTCCACCTCCACTGCAATCTTCAACATTGGCATCGCGATGTCTATCTGATAGCAAGGAGGAGGAGGAGGAGACGCTATTACTTCCGCCATTTTCTCTTTCCCCGAAACCACATACTCCAAGACCCATCCCGCCCCCAAAGCCTGATGAAGATTCTTTTGAGGAGTCGTAATTTGTGGTTTCCCGCCTCGTGCTAGAAAAGTCGGATGACTTTCCCTCCATCTGGCAGAACCTTCTATTGCCTTTTGACGAAATTGCGGATCTTGATTCTTTATCTTCATCCTGGCAGATGCGATTGGATTCTTGACCCCCTTGCAAGCCAGAGCAGACTTCGCCTGCATCTTCTCCATCTTCAAGTCCCAACCCAGCTCGTTTTTTGTCCGCCAGATAGCATTGCATCGTCTTGAGCAAAACTTCCGACTCCTGTCCCTCGTGCGTCGCACTACAAATGTGGTTTTGCACTCCTTGCAAACCAGTTTGACTTCTGAACATTTGTTCGCATCCGTTGAGCACTGGTGCGAACAATACTTTGCAGTTGTTTTCCCCTTCCTCATAGGTAGAAAGGGCTTTTGGCAATACCCACAGATCCGAGCTATCTTGTTTTGACAAGTTTCCAGCTTCGACATATCCATGCTGCTCTGTCCAGATTCGATGATTTGATGTGCAAATAAATTTTCCATACTCATGTTCAACCTCAACCAAGTTTCCAGAAAGATCTTTTTGAATCCATCTCTCTATCTTCTTGTAAGATAGCTCACCCCTTGAAGTATCACAAGACAAAACAAGCACATCTAACTGATTTTCAACAATCTCCCCAATCCGAATAGGGCCTTCGTTCGTGTCTACCCACGCATCATACGGGAAGCACTCGTCTGCAATTATTGCACTCCACACCCTCTTACGAATCGGTGCAAGCAGTTTCTGCCTGATCGCAGCCTTTGACGCCGTCTTCGCTTTCCTTTCCCGCACTTCTGGCGTGTCCCCCTTCTTCGGGCTGTAATCCCTTCCCCCGAACAAGTCCTCGATCACCAGCTCGTAATTCGTGATGACAAAATACACATCATCCCTCATCCACTGCGCAACCCGCCCCTCTGGTGTGCTTGCATCAATGACCACATACGGCGCATCCGTGAACTTCTCAATCTCGATAGGCCAGTTGTATTTCAGGCTGGCAGGGGTGATGATCAAAACTTTGGTTGCAAGCCCCTTGGCCCTCAGGTACTGGCAATAGGAAATGGACTGAAGCGTATTGTGTGTGACTATAAAATCCTTCGTCACGTACAGATGATCATCAGCAGCGACCCTGATGCAAACCAGATCCTCATCCTCTACCCTCTCAATAGACTCGATCCACCTCGATGGCATATACTCCTCTGGCAGCTTGTACTGATCAGCCTTCCTTGGAAGCAGAAACGGATTAACCCCCTCAGGCAAACGAACATTGACGCGCCACGACTTGCGACCCGTTTTCTTCTCTCCCTTGTATTCAAAGCCAGTATTACGTCCGTCCTCCTCAAATCTGGCAACGCCGCCCAGAGACTGTGCCAATTCTACCACCCCTAGAACCAGATCACAAGAGGTTGAGGAAAACTCCGATCCCCCATCTGGCTGAGCATATCCGTCTGTGTCCATAAGACCTTGCAGAAGTTTGAGACGATTCTCGGGGGACGATACCAGATATTCCTTTGGAATAAACTTCTCCCAAGATCGCTTGCCAGCAAGTCCCATTGCGACGAACGGCTTAATGACCAATGAAAATCCTGAAGCAATCCTATTCGTTTGACAACGGGCATCAACAAGCATCCGCAACGGCTCCGTGTCATCGCCCTTAGTCACCCCGACACGCCCGCTTTTACTGATCCACCCATCCCCCAACGACACCCCAAGAACATACGGGTCAACTGGCAGACCTATAACCTGCTGCTCGTAGAAAACAGGCTCTACCATCGGTATGCAAAGATTCCTGTCCCCATTAGGCTTGTTGACGCTTGGAGTCCAGAGATAATTCGTTCGCCCCTTCTTTGTGCAAACTTTCGGAATCGGTTTGCCATCAAGAATCTGCCTGACTGATACAACCCTCCAGTCTTTTGCTTGCATGAACCGATCATTTGTGGTTTGTACAGCCCAAAGATGATCTAAGCCACACCGAGTGTAAGACCCGTCCGAAAACGTCACCCTGTACACTGTCCTATCAACCTGCGGGAATACTCCCAGAACCTCTGTTGCTTTCCCGTTTCTACCAACAACATATTCCCCGACACGCAAATCACCCATTTTACGCCATCCAGAGGGTGTTAGAACAGGCTCCGAGAGTGGCCCCGCCTTGCCCAAGCCCATTTCGTCGGCTAACAGCATTCCGCATCCATTGGCAACGGCGAACATGACCCCGATCTTCTGGTAGTTGTAAGGGGCCATTTTAAGCCCCGCCACTTTCATCCCGACCTGCGAGTCATTCTTCGCAAGCACCGTCAACTCCTCAAGCCGCTTCTCCCGATCCACCTGCTCCTGAATCTTGTTCTCAAAGTTCGCGGAAAGCGTCATGTCAGGAACACTATCCAGCAGCTTCTCGGCGTTTGCAACGGTCAGCACAACCCGCCACGCCTTCTCGTCCCCATCCCAGCTTGCCCCCATCTTGGCAAGCACATCCTTGCAATCGTAGGAATCCCGAACAAGGATACTATTTGAATTGTCTATTTCAGCAAACGGCATGACACCCCCAGTATAAGATACAAGACACAATCCGACTATGCCTTATTATACACCAATCGGGTTGAAATGTTGCAGACAACCGAAAGAATCAAACTTCCTTCAGCTCCATCACGCCCGCAAGGATCGTGTACCGCTTGCCGCCCGACAGCGTGACGGTCACGTCGAAAGCATATTGCCTGATCTCCATGCTTGCCGTATCCGCTGGCGCGAAATAGAACAGCATCTCCCCCTCATCCGCCGCCCCGATCTCCCCCTGCCCCACCACGTTCGTTGCTCTCGTGAGCAGGACTGTATCCCCCTTGCGGTCACGAAGGGTCATTATGCCCACCGCACCCGTCAAATCAACGATGTCAAGGTCTGGCGTCTTCGCGAACACCCTAACCGTCCTGTCATTGCCCCGATACATACTGAAGTTCTCCGCTGGCATCCTGCACCTCCCATTCCACTCGTAAGGATTCACGATCCCCGTTGCAACTGTTTGAAACACTGCATACCCCGTCAAATCGAAAGGATGCAGGTGTTCGTTCTTATAGTAATTGACCGTATTCATTCATTTCTCCCGCAACCCCTACAACCTTGTTTCAGGCAAAGTCCAGATACGATTGTCCTGCTTGAACCCACCCTGCATATACCCGTACACCTCGGCATTGTGTTTCCCACCATCACTGTCTGGCTTCCACAATCCCCCGTGTTCTGGATGATACAGGCACCGCAGCACCTCATAGGTCATCCCAGATGCCATGATAACCTCCATCAGCATCTGATCGTACTTCCACTCCCCTATAACAAAGTTGCTGGATATTCGTTTTTTAATAACCCTCCACGCATCAGGTCTGAACAGGAACCCGTCCCAGCCGACGTGTCCGAAGTATGTCTGCTTGCAATCCCCAGCCTTTAACTGTTCAAGCGTCGTCCCCGTGGCAATCGGGATGATCCGCAAAACCAGTATATCAGCATCCGTATTTTTCAGGTAATCATACCCAGCCTGCGTCCACATCCCGTCCGCGTTCCAATATCCGATCAAGTGGTTGCTGTCGCACTCGTCAGGCATCGCGGCATCCACAATATCTGTAAAGAACGGCAAGTCCCGTGACAAGCCGAACTCCAGCTTGCTTGACCGCTTCAGCCTATTCCTTCGCACGGGAACCGTCGCAAACACGTCTATGTCCTCAAGCGACTTGACGCCCTGCCGTTGCAATTTTTCCCTGACTGGATCGCTGAAAGGGCTATCCCAGTAGGCAAGGCGAACCGTGTTGTTCCTTGGAACCGCCGCCTCCGCAAGCATCTCCTCGTGTTCCCGACGGATCCTGTCTTTCCAGTACCCTATCGTAAGCTGATCCATGTTGTATGTCTTTTTCGACATCCTCCCGTACGCCTCGTTCAGAAACTCCTCCGTCACCTCGCTGTAATCATCGACCTGCAAGATGGGAAGGTCAAACGTATCATAGAACGGGGTGCGCTTGACGACGGGGATTGTCCCCAGATACATCGCCTCCCACGTCCTGTGGCAATCCATCCCAGCACCCTCTGGGGATATGGTGAACTTATGCGCCTTCGTCGCCCGCAACGCTTGCTCGAAAGGGATTGCGGCTCCGTGTTCCCCGCTTATGTAGGTCACGAACGGCTTGTCTTTAAGCATCGCAACGATAGCAGCCCTGCTTGGCCGCTGGTGATTTGAATTGACGTTCAGCAATGCCAGCTTCCGCTCCGATTTAGGTTCATTCCTTACCGCAACCAGCCTACGTACGTCAGAATATGAAGACCCGTTCTCATGCCCTGGTGCCTGCAACCCGATAGGCAACGGCGTGACAAGGCCCGTGTCGCACGCGACGTTCACCGAGTACCACCGCTTGATGCACCTCGGCTTCTTTTTGTACATATCCTCCGTGATGCTTCGATCATCATTATGCGTGATCAACGAATACTTGTGCGGGCTGTTCCGCAAGGCCTCGAACAGGCTGTCCACCGTATCCGTGTTGCAGAATATGATCCCGTCCCGACTAAGCATCCCCTCTTCCGTCAACTCCATATAGTCAAGTTTCTCCGCAACGGGAACCAGCATCCATCCGCCATTCGCGTCTTTCATCCACCTGTAGGACATTAGGACTGACCAGTCCGAAATATCCATCAGGGCATCCGCATGGAAGTATGTCTTCACGAGCGGGTCGGCACATCCGCTTTGAACGTCAAGCCGTGACTTGAAGAACTCCATGTTGTTGACAATACGCTGGTCATTGGGGGTGGCGGCAAGAGCCTTCTTACCATATCGCAACGCCGACACGAAGTTGTTGACATAGAACATGCTGACGCTGATCAGGTCATACACCCCAGCACCCCAAGCATAAGCATCCTCAAGGTATGTGTTGGCTCGTGTTCGGACTAGCCCCGCGTTGGCCGCTGCGTCGATACACTCATAATGCCTCCCCGCACCTTGTAGATATTTGGCATACTCGATATGCGGCTCCCGCGTGTTCGGCGACACCTCGCACCCACGCTTGTACATCGCCTCCGCCTTGTCCTTATCACCAATCGCAAGGAAACACTCCGCCGCCATCCGACACGACTCCGCCCGCTCCGCAACCCACGCGGTCGGCTTTTCTATATGCTTCTGCAAGACTGGCAACGCCGCGACATAGTCCTTGCGATAGTAAAGCTCCCGACCATAGTAATGCAGCACCCTGTCGTCATCAGGCCGTTCTTCTACCGCCATCTTAAGCAACCCCAGATACGACCCCCTGCTCTTTGTGTTGTCTGGCCGATGTACCGTCTCGATCTCTACGAACACCCCGACCTCGGGCTTGTCCGACTGAAGCACCTCGTGGCACGGGCTCACCCAGCGATAGCTCCTGTCGTGAATCTTGTCATAGACGAACCGCTTCTCTGGACTCCACGCATAGTAGTACCGCCCACGGGTTGCCCCGTTGACCCATACCGCCTGCAACCGCTGCTTCCAGTCTGGAGTGTCTATCGTTTCGTCCAAGTCCATCGAGAACAGGCAGGTGTACTCGGGCGGCACAAGGTCTATCGCCATGTTCCTAGCCACGTCGAAACGCCACGGGTCAACCGTTATGGAATGAACCACCGCCCCACGCGCCCGCAGCTTTGCCACCGTGTTGTCCGTGCTTCCCGTGTCAGCGATCACCACAAGGTCAGCGTCCTTGACGGAATCCATGAACCTGTCAACAAACTGCTCCTCGTTCTTTGCGATACCGTACACACAAATCTTAGGCTTACCACCTTTGTCGCAGACACTATTCTCCATGACTCCCTTTCTTAATACTGCCAAGTAAATACCGTTCCACCAGCTACTGGTATCTTCATTCCCTCTTGAAAAAAGCTCGCGCTCGGCAACGACTGTCATGCCGCAAAGTTTTATTCCATCCTGTGTCCCGCGTCTAACCTCGGGCCAATTGTAATCGTCAACGATGAGAAGAAACTCGTCATCAAGAACGCTCTGATAATAAGTCAAAGCGTTTCGCTGATCCTCGTACTCGTGACCACCATCATAAAAATATACGTTAAACTTTTTATTAACACCAGACAGTTCAACTTTGAAACAATCACTGTTGACAAGCTCGAATGGTGTTCCAATATCCGACATATTTTCTAGGAACCGATCAGTCGATCCTCCGAATTGAGTGAAATTGTCTATAGCCAGCGCATAGTCTGGTTTATTCCCACATAAAGCAGAATAGAATGTTGATCCATGCCATACCCCAACCTCTAAATATCTTACACCAGCGGTGGACACAGCCTTGTTCAACAAGTTCCTAACCCACCGACTTGACATACCCCCCATCCTCAAGGCTTTGTTTGTCAGACGGGTTTCACCCCCCATCGCATAAGCAACAATTAAATCTATATCAAACAAGACACCCCTCTCACCTTTCAGAACCCGTTATACCCGCCCAATTATACGCCATCCACTACCATCTTCCCTCTGGACACACCTCCGCAGCCCCAGCCGTCTTGCCCGCGATAGGACAACCGCAGACATCGCACTTGCTGAATGTCGTAAGCCCCAGCGTCCCGTCCGACCGTTTCCGCTTCTCGCTATGCTCGCACCCCCTGCAAACAGTCCGCCGCATATCCACCGTTTCCTTGTCAGCCCTACTCTGCTGCTCCTCAACCCTAGCCTTGACCAAGTCTTCCTCCGAAACCCCCCTACACCCGCAGCCCATTATAAGTCCTCCTCTTGTAGTCCAGAAATGACAACCTCCCCCGTCTCGAAAGAATACACCACGGAGTACACGTCAACCAGCCCCCGCCCCGTGACATTAAACTCCCTGCTCCCGCAAGCACAAGCAGTCCCCGAGCAGAGATACACCGAGTTGACGTTCGCCACGGATCCACCTGAATACACCGTCGCCGTCACCTTGACTATACCCCCATCGCATCCGTCCCGTATAAACACCGCCCCCCGCGTCTCAACCCATCTCGCCTCGTTGAAACACGGATTCTTCAACTCGACCATGAACGTATTCCCATCACCCGACCAGTACAGCGGCCTTTCAATCCGCTTCACCCCGAAACACACCCCGAACGGGCCACGGACAATTGGATCAACTATCGACATCGCAGGAAAACAACCCACGCTCCCCACACAATCTATCATCAGGAAGTCCAGCATACCTACTCATTGCTGTTTGAAAAAGATGGTTCGTACACTAAGAACACGTAGTTTTGCCCAAAGCTAGTATAAAACCCACGGTCGTTCTCGCTGTAAGATTGTGAATCGTCTGGCTTATCGCAAACTACAGGTCTTTGCAATGACCCGACCTTGCCAGACCAGACGTATTGAGACGCACCACTTATACCAGACGCCGTCCCGCTACTTATATTCACGAACTTACCCTCAACCAACCCAGTACCGTTTGCATCAAACACGTCGTACCCTGGCTCGACTGGTTTCAGATAGAAATAGACCTGCCCGTTCTGCCACGCAGGATTCCCTGAAAGCCCGCTTAACGCCACATACGCATTCCATCGAACATAACATTGGTTTGCTCCAAAAGTAGCAGAAAAACGATTATTAAAAGAACTCCATGAACCCGAGGAGTAAGAACGAATCTGAGAACTAGGGCCAGTACTCGCGTCAAACTCGTCCCCAGCGTCCCCGACTGCGGCAAGCCAACTCACTAATCCACTGCCTGTCGAGTATTCCCCTCCATACCTGCTTAGATCAGTCTCCCCTTTCCCGTCGAAAACAATGTATGTCGCCGAGGAGTTCTGTTGAAACCGACGATACTTCATCCGTGAAAATGCCGCCTGCAAATCGTCGAATATCCACGGCCCTACAATATCACCAGCCTGAACATTCCCGTAGCCGTTCTCAGGCCGCTGCCACATGGCACCCTCAACATCAGTCCAATCATCCGACCCGCGATAAAAAGTAGTCGCCCTCCTAAAACCATTTGTAGACATTCCAGCGTCTTGCAGGAAGTTCGTGTACTCATTGGAAGCATACGTTTCTATAATATCGACGAGTTCAGAAGGGAGTGTCTTTTCCTTGACCCACCCGTCATCGAACATCGTCGCGACACGACCCTGCATCGCGTTTATATTGCTTGTCGAGAACCGGACTGGCTCGCCTACCACGAACGGAGGTCTTGAAACGACAAGTTGAATCCTCTCGTTGTGCGCAGTCACCAGTTCGTTCCACAGGTCTACATCCCTTACTATGTGCCCTGACGCAGATGTGAACGGACTTGCAGCATACGCCGTTGCAGATAGAACTAACGCCGTAATGATTGAAACTAGCCTGATCATGCGAACCTCAACTCGTCGAATACCAGTGAATTGCCCTGCCGCTGCAAGACATATCCCGCACTCGGGCAATTAAGCCACTCAAGGACGCCGTCATCATAAACCAGAACAGACGGCTGATTAGCAGGCGTAAGCAACCCGCTCGGCCCCGTAGGCCCTGTCGGCCCAGCTACAGTTGACGCCTCTCCAGCCGCCCCCGTAGGCCCAGTCGGGCCAACAGCCCCACCAATCCCGCTAGGACCCGTAGGCCCCGTCGCCCCGCTTGGAAGAAAAGCCAGAAACTGCCACGGCGCGGTACACCCAGAAATCCCCTGAACACTTACTTGATCACTCATAAAATCACTCTAAAGCGTGTTTGAAAAGCTCCACTTAAACAATATGAAATCAAATGACATGTTGATTGAGTTTTCTGACACACCGAGGTATTGAGGCATTAGGGCAATGCTTGCAAGTTTCCCCACAACCCGAGTGTTGGATGACGACTCTGGATATGATGCAGCGTGGTATAGGTCGGTTGTATTTACTCCAAGAGAATCTAAATCAGAGAATGTTCCAGACCAGGGGCCAAACCTCATATACACATCTGCCAAGTGGCCGCAGTGCGTCGGAATACTACCATAGCTGATCTCACAAGCGTCACGAGCTGCGAATGCTTCATAAATAGTACTACCGCGTACGGTCGGTGACGAGATTTTAAGATACGCGGAATAGTAGAAATAGGATGTCGTTACTGCTGAGGGAGGCCATTCAGCCGCCAGCCCATTATAAGCAGCCAGAGGGGTAGGATGATTCGGTAGACGCCCCGTTGCTTCCTCTCTATATTCTGTGTTTATGAGCACTGGAGCTACAGGAATATAATATGCTAAGATTGTCATTATTACAGAAGATTGAGATGCACACGTCCACCGCATCGCGTCAAACATAGCCTGCAAATCTTCAATGATCCACGGCCCGATTATGTCACCCGCAACCATGATACCATACTTGAATGGCCCAGGATACTCCGTTGCCCGCCTGAATCCATACGGCAACGAAGCCGCATCACGCAATGTTGAAAATGAGTGTGTAAGATCGTCTGTGGTCGTGTATCCTCCCGTCACTGAAAACGCGGTGTCATTGACCCATCGCCAAGCAATACCCTCGCACCACGACTGCATCCCCTGCCAAAACGACAACTGTTGAAGATTAAACCCCTCTGGAATCTCTGCCACAGCAGCCTCCCCAACACACTGCTTCCGCTCACTATAGGCAAGTACAAGCTCATTGACCCTGTCTCTAGCTAGATACGCATCCCCTGGATTCACTGGAGTAAATGCTGCCATACCTTAACTCCTACACCGCCCTCACCCAGCCCGGAACCCAATTCGTTCCATCAGTCGTCGTTAAAACCTGATAAATGGCAGTAGGCGTTGGAAGCATTCCCCCTCCACCCGCAGGCCCCGTAGGACCCGTCGGCCCAGCTACAGTTGATGCAGCCCCAGACGCCCCCGTAGGCCCAGTCGGGCCAACAGCCCCACCAATACCGCTAGGACCCGTAGGCCCTGTCGCCCCGCTTGGAAGAAAAGCCAGAAACTGCCACGGAGCGGTACACCCCGTTATTCCCTGAACACTTACTTGATCACTCATAAAATCACCTATGTATCTAACTATCGACATCGTGAATGTTAGACTATCCAGCATTCGTAAAATTAGGTTCAAGCAGCGTTCTTGGCATTGTTCCATCCGCAGACCACTCTGTCTGATAACCATAAGGAATGCCAACTGTAGGATTCTCTATTGGCAACGCTAAAGTTGCATCGCCCATTAGGAAACCAGTGTCAATCGTACTGGGAAAACGGACGGTGGTACCCTGCAACAATCCCGTGTCGTATGGATAAAAGCCTTGACCATCCGACCGAACAGAACGACCTCTCAGATAATAGTGTGCTGTTCCTCCTAGATTTTGCAACTCTATTTCAGAGTCTGAACGAGTTGAAGGATTTGCAGGATACGTCCCATCGTTCCTCCACATATATGTACAATACACACATCTCGCTTCCGCGTACGGAGAATACGGAGAATACAATCTATAACCTGTTCTGTAGTGCTTCTCATCGTAAATACTTGGCGAAAAGGTTGCGGCCCCCGCCCACCCCGCGCTTAATGCTGCTTTAGCGTCATTTATGGTGGCACCGTCTATACTCAACATCTTTCCAAGTGTTCCAACTCCGAATAATGACTGGTCTGTAGAATACGGCACGACGTACTTCATTGCAGACATTATCTTTTGCAGATCGTCTATCAGCCAAGGCCCCCAGATGTCCCCCACGATTTGAGTCCCGAACCCATTTCCCGAAGTTCCTGTCCACATAACGTCGTTAACGTCTTTCCAGTTGTGTATGTTCGGATTATAGACAGTTGCTCTCCTCCACCCACTGGGACTCAAACCTGCCGCTGTAAAGGCTGATGAAAGATTGTAATGATTAGATTGAAAATCAATCGTATTATTATCAGCAGGCAATTGAGTCTGGTTGTAAAACCCAGACAACCAGGAGAAACAACTTTGCAAAAATACTTGCATCCCCCTAACACTTCTTGCTCTATCCCGCGTAAACGGATTCGTACTATAATCCACACGAGTCAAGTCCTCCCCCACCAAAACATAACCATCTTGACTTGCAGGCTTAGGGAAGTTTGTTATATCTACCCCAGTTGCTACGCATCTTTCCCAAACGCCACGTACAAGTTCATTCCATATTACCTGACTGCTCATAGATTCGTCATCTGCAACTTTTGTAAAAGGTGTTCCCATAAATAACCTATGCGTGAGCCCTAACCCAATCAGCGATCCAAGCCGTTCCGTTGTACGTCACAACACTCCACGTCGGCCACGGAGGAGCAGGATAAGCCCCAGCAGCACCCGTTGGCCCAGTCGGGCCTATGACTGTTGAAGCGGCTCCCGTCGGGCCTGTAGGTCCCGTAGGTCCAACACTACCAATACCACTAGGACCAGTCGGCCCCGTCGGGCCAGTTGTGCCAATCGCTCCGCCTGTCGGCCCCGTGCAACAAAGCCGCCATGCAAGATACGCCTCTCCCGTTAGCAGATCAACCTGAACAGACAACTCTGGCTCACAGTTAAGACTAACTAGACCAGCAGGCCCAGTAGGCCCTGTTGTACCTCCTCCACCGCCTCCAGCAGGTCCAGTCGGGCCAGTAGGACCAGCCACGGTTGAAGCAGCCCCCGTCGGGCCTGTCGCCCCCGCAGCACCTGTTGGCCCCGTCGGGCCTGTCGCCCCCTGAATGCCTTGTACTCCCGTTGGGCCAGTCGGCCCCGTTGGCCCCGTAGCACCAGTAGCCCCAGTCGGGCCTGTCGGGCCAGTGCTTCCTATCACGCCTTGCGGCCCTGTTGGCCCAGTCGCTCCCTGAATGCCTTGCAATCCCGTTGGCCCTGTTGGCCCAGTCGGCCCTGTAGGGCCTGTAGGGCCAGTCGGCCCCGTGTAGCCAGTTGCCCCTTGCGCCCCTGTGTCCCCCATAGGACCCGTAGGCCCAGTCGCACCCTGCGGCCCAGTTGGCCCCGTAGGCCCTGTCGCTCCCATATCCCCTGTTGGCCCTGTTCCTCCTTGCGGCCCCGTCACACTTGGCCCCGTAGCCCCCATGCCGCCAAGGATAATATCATTCGTCTGCAACCGAACCAGATAGTCCCACGACACTTTCCCGTCCACTTCCTCTTTGAATGTGCATACGGGGATGATCGTCCTATCTGCCGTGGACGCTGGAAAGTCCGTGCCATTGACCAACGTGTATGTTCCAACAACCATCGGCCCGCTGGGGTAGTACACCTCAACCCAGCTTTTCGGATTGACAGTGAAATCATATTCGACACCCGTATCCACAACAGGATGCCTACCAATGGCGTCTATCACAAACCCAGCATATATCACAGCCGTCTTGTCTGTTTTCTTTTCAGGCTTGAACGAATGGTTAAGATTTGAACTTTCGTCTATGTACCACCCGTCCGTGACAAGCCCGAACCCACGCGCCTTCGCTTCCTCAAGCCCCACGTCTATGTTGGATATGATCTTGGGGCGAGTGAATATGGGAACCAGATCATACTGCGCTTCCGCGAATTGCTTTGCCCCGTTTTCCTCCCGATCATACTGTATCCCAGCAAACTCCCCTCCGCCCTCCGCCATCGCGCCACGCAGGAAGCCACCCGTCACATGCCACTGCCCCAGAACCCCCTTCGCATAGCACAAGACCCGCTTGCACTTTGCCGACGTATCCTCTGGCCCTGTTGCCATTATTGACGGTCGAGGGAACGAGCCCAAGGCATGACCGACACCGACTGGCCCCGACACCGCTGCTTGAGGGGTTAATACACATTCGGGACTTGGGGCTGGAGCTGTCGGCCCCGTTGGGGCTGGCAACGATCCCAGATGCTTGTCGTAGTCCTTTACCCCGATTGGATAGATATTATCATAAGCCACGCCCATGTAGTCTATGTTGACATTCGTCCAGAACCACAGGTGCAACGAATTGGATGTCGGATCGTATGCAAGCCTCGGATTGTACACCTCCCGCAACGGCTTTATCGTCGATGACAATCCGAGAGAATCCTCATCCACATACGGAACCCAGCGATAAGCGGAGACAAGGGTTTCTGAAACCCGAGCCCAAAGCAACAGCCTATCCCGCTCTGAAACCACGGATGCTGGATCAGCCGTATAGATAGGGGCTGTTGATGCCCCGATCCTGATTGTCATCGCCGCAGACACATTGCACTGGGCAATCTCCGAAATGAACGCCATCACATCCCGATCATTCAGGACGACCAGCTCCGCACACCTCCCTGTCTGGAAGAAGTTGCGATAAACATCAGGCTCTTGAACCGACATCGCCATTCCCTACTCCCCCGTTCCGACCGTCACGACCAGTGCCCGCAACAATACTCCAGCACTTCCCGTGTTGTAAAACATAAACTGCTTTGGCGTCTTCACATTCTCATCCTGACCGTAGTACCCGATGGACTCGCAGCCCAGCTTCCCATCCCCACCGCTCCTAACAGACAACTGAACGAACGCCACCTGCTGCCCAGCCTCAACAAGGATACCGTCTTTCCCGTTGCTCTCGAAATCAACAATCCCAGCCACTGCGATCCCAGCGAACGCCTGCATCACCTTGTCCGCCCCGAACGTGACTCCCCCGACCTCCACCTCCCCGTCAACCCTAAGCCTGTTGACGATCAACCCGTCCTGTACCTGTACCTCCCCGTGCGGGTTGATGCTGTCGTCAATATGCGTTGCCAGATCGTCAAGGTGCAACCGACCCGCGGGAGTCTTGTCAAGGATCGGGGAGTCCCCATTGCAATCAAGCGTCGCCACTTTCAAAAGCATCGTCTGGTTCAATGCATATACCGAGCTAACAGGCTTGACGAGGGCAGGATCAGCAAAGGTATCATTAGACCCGCTGATGTAAAGAATATGCCTCCCCGTATTCTCAAGCCCATCCCAGATCAATCGCGGCAAAGCCTCGAAGTATGCCCCGCCAACAAGCCCCTTGGCAGAAGTGTTTTGACCCGTCGCAACCAACACCACGTCCAAAAGGCCATCCTCCCGCACCTGAACCGAAAGGTCTCCCTCCTCGAAGAAGCAGCTAAGCCGCCCGTGAACCGTAGACATGAATAGATTTTCAACCATCTGCCACTTGCGCAGTTCTACCTCTGGCAATATCCTGTCCCGATGCCCAAGCACAGGGAAACCAAGACGTTTAGTGCGCTGCTTGTAAGAATCCTCACTCATAATCAAACCCCCTCCCGACCATCAATCACAGTCAGCCCAGCAATGATACCACCAGCACCAGCAGCAGCGGGATCGGGCGCAGGAGGGTTGGTCGTATTGACCGTCAACAAGTTCCCTGGCCCCAACATATCCAGCGTACGCATCGTTGACATACGGGAGGACAAGTTCTTATTTGAAGTATCTGTTGTCCATTTCTGTGATCTCCTACGCATACCACTCCCCTAGATTATACGCCAGACGACATGAACTCAATATCCGTCGTCCACTTCTTGCCCTGTAAATCAACATTATGGGAAACGCCATATATGACCAACCAGCCCCACCGATCATAGGGCTTGATGTCGGCGTTCCCAGGGATCGTGGTCTTTCCGAGGACAACATACGATGACGAGTTGGCCTGCATCCTCGCAATAGCCCCCTGCGCCTCCGCCTCCGTCAGGTTCCCTGGCAACGCCTTGAACTGACTCCTCGCCCACGGAATGTCGGGAACCGTATTCTGATTCACAAGTTCGATCCTCGGCATCATCATCGACTTGTCCCACTCCGTATTCTGCCCGTCAGGTATCGGTTGCAGCATACCAATCACAACCTCGTTCCGCAAATCCTCAAAGTCAGGCGATATATCCTCCATGACTATCTTCGTGTTTGGATACTGCCCTGCCCAGTCTGTTCCAGAATACAACGGAAGACCCGTAGCCGCATTGGCCTGATAGAAGAAGATGACCCCATCCCGTACAACGTACAAGTGGTTCGTCTCATTCATCGTCTCCTCCAACGCCTCCCGTACGGGTGTTCCCGTCTTCCAGTCGAACCTCGGCTTGTCTATGCTCTCTGAAATCGGCATCTCCACGTTCGTGTCCGCATTTGACGTGTCTGCCACAAGCCCAGCATACTTGCTCAGGAAGTCTATAACCTCCCCCAGCTTGTATCCATCAAGCAGTGGTGGGTTGATCAGCGCAATATCATCCAGCTTCTTCTCAAGCCCTACCAGCGGAATAGTCCACGTACCGCCAGATGTGTCTTTCGCATCAGCCGTACCCATCGCGAGTCCCTGAAATATAGATCCGCTTTGCGTTCCATACCCGCCATCTACGGACATCGTGAAAGCCCCTACGCTTTGACGGGCATACGCCCCCTGACCACCAGCACCCAGCCTGTCTATTGTCACTGACCCGCTTGAACCAGCCACTGAAACATTAACGGACACAGACTGGACATAATCCTTCCAACCACCCGAGCCCCCAGCCCCTCCTCCCCCACCACCCGTCCATGTAAGGAAGAATGCCCCGTTCCCATTCTTTACCGTATATTCCTTCTCCTCTATCGTATGCAGCATCATCCCGAATATCTCCGCGCTCCTGCGTGTCATCGCGGGCGGAGTAAGCTGACCAATAGCAGCAAGAGCATAGGCGTAGAAGTTCCCGCCAGCCCCAGGAATCTCTGTGAGAGTCAGCTTCTGCGCCACTCCCACTTCCATTGCCGTACCGTTTTTAGTCCAGACTGGATATATATTGTATGTATATTGGGACTCCTCCGTGTCTGCCGCGACTGTCCTCCAATAGTCCATCACGCTTAATTTAGTGAACAAGCACGGTACATAAGCAAGCTCTACCTTGCAGTTCTCACAGTACGCCGTCATCGTATCCCCGAACTTGACAAGAACCGACTCTGGCCCGTCTGGCCCAACCCCAACCTCAATAGGCGCAGGGTTCTTTGGATCAAACGGAGTACCGTAAGGAGCCTTCTGAATGCTGGCAGCCCGCAGCTTCGGAACGTAGCAACTGCTTGACTTTACTGATTGTGGCGATTCCTGAACACCACTGGTGACAATGATCCCGTTCCACACGGGATAAACATTGATCAGATACGGCGTTTTACCAATAATCTTCTGCTGCTGGGGCATACCCTCCTTCGTCTTTGCCTCAACAAGGTTCGCGACCCCCGTGTTCCCATCCCCCTCCCCAAGCACCGTCACACGACAGGCACCACCGTCGGTTATGGACAGGATAACATCGCCAAATGAAAGCTCCACCTTCCACGGATTCTTCGAGGCCGACCCTGGTTCCGCCCCCGCTGGGACACTCTTTGTGACATTCAGCATCACCTGAAATGCCCCGCTTACAACCAAATCGGAGCTGTCTTCTTTCAGCCATCCATTCGCAGACCCCAACGGTGGGTTGTTAGGATTTTTAAGCTCTAAAGTAAAACTATTCTTCGGGATCAAATCATCTTTTGCGCTGGCGCTGATATACGACGATCCAATGTCTGGAGCGACCCGAGTGTACTGAGAAACGTCACTGCCAGATGGCGTCAACCCATTGACCTCTGTCAAATCCCAGTTGAACAAGTCCTGCGTCGCAGCCCCGTCACCACGATAATAGCTTAGGTATTTACCAGACCCATCCGTTATCCCGTTATCAACAAGGATTGCAGACGGTACGATCTGCTTTGCCATCATAGACCCGTACGGCGTGACAAAGCCAGAGGCCGAGTCCTGATACTTATCCCATATAGGACCAGAGACAACGCTAGGACGTGTCGTGTCCAATGCGTCAAATAAAGAAATCCACGAGAAAAACTTGAAACCTTTCCCGTTAGGCTCAAACCTAGACCGATCCGACGTCCACTCATGCTTCGCATACGTCATCATGTTCGTTTCTGGATCATCAAACTTGATGTACTCAAAGAAGTTAAGAGTGAGCTTAGGATCACTGGGGACGGGAATCTGATTGCCAAAACTTACAACTGGATTATTCATCTTACCTACACATTCTTGTTGACGAACCCGCTTCGACTAAGAGCCTGCTGCGCATCAGGACTCATCAGCATCTTCAAAACCACGGGAACCAGCATGTCTTTGAACATCTGATTGTCAAAATGAACCGCCATCTCCCCACTAACCTGTACAGACTCTGGAGAAGACCCACCACCGCCCGATGCCTTTCCATTGTCTCTCTGCCGAACAAGGCTTGACTCGCTAACAGGCGAACGCTGGACATCCACCCCACCAGAGGAAGAAACGGAGGCTTGGCTTTTTTCATACGAGTTTCCAAAACTAGATGTACCACCGGCAAGCGCAGAAACTCCCGCACTCCCACTCTGACTCTTTGACCCATTCCAATCAAGCGTTACCAAACCAGTCCTGTCACCGTGGGCAGGACGAGCCCCACCAAACATACTTTTCGGCCCCTTGCCCTCAAGCGTTGTCAAACCAGTCCTGTCACCGTGGGCTGGCCTAGCGCCACCAAACATACTCTTTGGTCCCTTGCCCTCAATCATTACCCGCCCACCAGACGATGATCCACCGCTTTGAACGCTCGTGTTCCCAGTTGATTTAGCCTGCCAGACCTGTTCTTGCTTGGTCGACTGATCGGCGATTGTCTTTGCCGCTTTACTTAACGCACCAGCAGGTACAGAAATGTCTTTCTCCGCAACCTTCGCCCCAGACGTAGCACCCTCTGGCTTAGCCGCAAGCACCCCATTCTTTAAGTCCTCCGCAGTCATCATGTTCTTGGCACTATCCGTTTCAACACCAAGCAAATTAGCCATGATATTGTTCAGCTTTTCCAGTGCCGTCACAATGTATATGTCATGCGTGTACAGCGACCCTGGTGTCGTGCCAGAATCCGCGACATCCTTTGACGACTTCGCGATACTTGCCGTGTTGGCCTCTGTAGCCCTCACCCCGTCAAGCTGCGCCTCTGCATCAGACTTCTTCGCCCCCGTCCCGAGCACTGACCCAGGTTGCCCCGAACCGCCCAGGAGCAGCCGAGCTTGACGATCAGCAATCGTCCCGTTTCCACCCTGAGCGTTCTTCAGGTATATCCCGCCCTGTCCCATCACGCGGGTCTTGTCGACACCCATCACCCCGACGTCACTGCCCCTGTTCTTAGCCCCGCCCACCTGTGACCTTAGCTGACCGAAGGCAGACCCGAGCATCCTATCCATCATCGACTTCTGCGCCCCGATAGTCTTGCGCTGCAAAGCAATGTTCGCGGACTGGACAGCCGCCTCCGCATGCCGAAGCTCAAGTCCCGTCTGCCCCGCTGCCTTTGCCGCGTCCAGTTGCTCCTGTGCCAAGGCAAGCCTCTCCCGCTCCCGATCAACCATCTGGCCTTGGAGATCCATGATCTGACCGAACGACCCGCCGAACTCCGACAGGAACGACATCTGCTCCTCCAGCATCCCCATCTCAAGATCCACAGCCGCCTTGCGTGCTGAAATCACCTTCTTCACGTTATCAAGCTCCGTCTTCCGTATGTTCGCTTGCTGCTTGATTACATTCAGCTCTGCCTCCCTCGCCTCCTGACTGTCTGGGGCCAGTTCCTTTGCCTTTGCCGCCGCCGCCTCCAGCGATGCCAGCCGCTCCCGCTCCACCTCCAACTGTGCTGCAAGTATGGGCTTGATCGCATCACCTGACCCATCGAATACAGTCGCTATATCCAAAGCCGTTTCAAGCTCCCCCGCCTTAATGGCGTGAGACCGCTCCGCAAACGCAAGCTCCTGTTTCGCTGTATCCAACTGCGCCTTCGCGGCCTTTGTAATAGCATCCTGCATCTTAGACTGGACTCTGGCGTTTTCCAACTGCGTAAGCGACTCGGTCGTCTCGGCTACAGCATTCTTATACGCCGAATCCCGCGCAGCATTCTTAGTCGCTTCCTCTCCTTCGGTCGCGGCGTAAGCCTTGTCACCCGCATCTTTACCAGCAAGTTCCGCACGACTCTCTATTGCCGCCCTGTTAAGATTACTAGCATCTTGGATAGCCTTTTCCTCCATTGCCAGCTTATCTGCAATTGCCTTCCTAGACATTTCTGCTGATTCCCTTATAGCCCCAGCCCCATCTGCCGTCATTGATGCCATATCAGTAAGGGAAGCAGCATATTCAAGATTGGCATTGGCCGCAGCATACGCAGGGTCAGCGTTCAACGCGTCGTTAATCTGTCCGTAAGCGTCTGTGTAAGACATAATGCTTTTGGCTGCTTCAGCCGACTGCTTATCTACCTCAACCAATCCTGCCCTGACTTCTTCAAGACTGCCAGTTACCATTCCAATATCGACAGCCCTAGCTTCTTGCTCTGCTTCAGGTAGTTTTTTCAAACCTTCCAGCTTCGCCTTTAACACAGCTTCCGTATCCTTCAGCATCTTGGTTCTTTTAATTGCAGAATCATAAGCAATCTTAGATGAATTAACGCCAGCAGAAATAGCATCTGCCGTAGCCGCTATCCCACCCGAAAGCCCGCGCTGTGCATCGGCAAGAGCAGCCGCGCTTTCCGCAGCACGTTCCGCCTCGGCAACTCCTCCCTTGAAGGAGACAATCTGATCTACGATATTACGAACAGCCTCCTTTGCCCCTGCTGCCTCCGTCACCAACTTCAACTCCTCGTGCAGTAGGGCAAGATTCGTCTTTTTTTCCGAAGCTATAATATCCTCTGCCGTGTTCAGACCGACGGTAAGAGCCGCACGCTTCTTGGCGAGCTCCGTCTGCTTCTTGATAATCTCTTCTGCCTTGTCCGCCCCGACAGCCTTGACAAGAATCTCCTCGTATTTCTTACGGGCAGAGTCAGATTTGGCAGCTTCCATATTACCTTCACGAAATGCCGCAACAACCCCTTTTATATCTTCTGGTGCAACGCCAGCAGTCTTGACGAACTCTTCGATTTCCTGATTCAACTTTTTCTGCTCGGCTTCAGCATTTTGTACTTTCTCACCTGCCAGCTTCAGCTTCTCTTTCAGTTTTTTTGCAGCTTTAGGGTCTAGGTCGTTCTTCGCCTCCTGCAAGTCCTTCTCGACCTCCTTCAGCTCTGACCTAGCCTTGCCAAGATTGTCTTTCAGAACACCACCGTTTTTCGCCCACTCCCGAACCACCTCGTTCGGCATGTCCGCCATCACCTTGCCAAGGTCTTCGTTCGTCTTATCAAGAGCCTCCTTGAATGCTTTCCTAGATTTTTCAGCCTGTTCAAGATTAGGTTTGATTATTTCAGACCCGTCAATTCCTTTCCCCTTTGTGAACAGCCCGCTCATATCACCAAGATTAGACTTGACGTCGTTTGGAAGCTGTTCCAATCCTTTTTTAATGGCAGACGTTGTCTCCTCCATCGTCTGCTTCATCATGTCCTCGCGCTTCTTCTGTATGTCAATCATCTTTATTCGGATGTTTTCAACCTCGGCCATTTGAGCCATAGCATCATTCTGCTGCCCCCCGACGTTAGACCCGAACTCATCCATCGTCGCCCCAGAACCAACAAGATCACTTTTAGCAGTTTTTAGATCCCGCTTCTTCTTGGCCTCCTGCAACGCGGGAGACGAGAACAACGCATCTATCGCCGCACCCATCCCGTCTATAAACTCCTCTGCTGCTTTCATCTCCAGCTTGTGCAAGTTCATCAACGCCTGCGACCTTTGCTCGTTCTGCAACTTTGCGTTTTGCATTATGCTGCTTCGGGATTCCTGCGACGCCTTACTCAGCAGGGCAAACTTCCCCACAACCGCACTGGTGGAAGCGTCAATGGCATTGGAGAACTTCGCCGCCCCGCCACCAGCCTTTGCCATAAGCCCCAAATCTATCCCTGCAACCTCTTTCTCAAAATCATAAAGTGATGTCTTGGCATTGTTAAACGCCAGCTCCATTGCCTGCATCTCAATCTGCAACTGCTGCGCCGACGCTATTACATCATCCTCCGTCTTCTTCCTGGCATCCGCCACCTTGTCAAGACCCTCTTTATTCTTCTCAAGTGCCTCCGCAACCCTTTGGTTCCCTTCCTCACTCTCCCTCATCGCGGCCACTTCGTCTTTCGAGTATTTTAATCTTCGGCCAGAATCTACAACCCACTGGTTGAATGATGCCGCAGCCCTACCAACAGGCCCTGGGATAAGCTCGAAAGCCTTTGCCACAGCTCCTATCAATCCGAAAGGAGTAACGACCGTTTTTACCGCTGTCCAAATCCCCTTACCTAACGACTTGACAACCTTGATTGTGCCATCAGATGCCTTTGACAGGAAATTGCCAGCACGGGAGAGTGCTGCGCCGAACGCTTGAAACGATTCATTGTACCGAGACTCGCCGTTGTCTCCTCCCGTGTCCGTCGTAATGCTATCACCGAGCTTAGTAAAACTTTTACCAACAGATCCAATGACCTTCGGCAACCCGACTATCGCTCCAATAGCAGCACCTACCGCTGTGCCCAGCACTGGAATCGCACTCCCCAGTGTTGCAAACCCCGCAATGGTTCCCGCATACTCCATCAACGCACCGCCCATGTTCACAAGAGACCCAGAAATCAAGCTGCCACCAGCAACCATACTGTCGCCCAGTTTCTGCAAACCGATGCCAGCAAACGTCGCCAGAGCAGCGATGCCACCCTTAGCAGCAGCACCCATCCCCCACAATGTTTTTGCAGCAGTAAGGCCAGACTTCCCTAACGATAGTACCCCTTTAAGCCCGCCTTTAAGCAATGGCCCGATGTTCTTGAATCCGCCTTTGAGCAATGGTCCAATTTGATTTAACCCACCTTTAAGCATTGCCGAAATCTGCTTTATGAGTATGTCAGGGCGGATCTGACCCGACTTTAGCCCGCCCATCACACTCTTTACCCCGCCCATCGCCCCACCAGACGACGCCCCACCTGCAAACAGCTTTGCAAGCTGCGCTAGTTCTGTCTTTGCAAATCCACCTGTCTTGACTGAACCCTTCCCGAACAAGTCAACCAGATTCGTAATCTCTGTTTTTCCATATCCACCAGCTTTGCCAGCCCGCTTGGTTTCCAACGTCTTGGTCATCATGTTCAGTCGCTTGGAAATATCGTCTTGGGATTTTACGCCAGCCGCTTTACTGTCCGCCTCCGCCGTGCGACTTAGTTTTAATTTCGGCCTAGGAGTAGCCGCCGCTTTTTCTGCTTCTATTTCGCTCTTTAGTCTTAACCTGCGCCTCGGCTTTCCCGATGGGGAATCCGATGCCTCGCCTGATCCCCCTGATTGCGCTTCCCCTACTGCCGAACCAACAGCCTCGCTGATATTCGCCGCCGCCCCACGGATCTCTGACGTCATCTGGTCTGTACCAGCATCAACTGCCGACCTTACCCCATCGGTCTTGTCTCCAACCGAACTCAGAAGCTCCCTGACGCCGCCGATCATCGCAACACCGCCAGAGACAGCAGAGCCAACAGAGGCTATTGCCGCGACAGCAGCCAAACCAGCCATCCCCCATGCTGGGAAAAACGTACCAACAAGGAAGTCCTTGATGTCCGCCATCGTCTTTTCGGACGCCTGCGCAGTGTTGAGCATCTTGACGTCATCGGGAGCAGCCGTCTCCGCATCACCTCCCGCAAGACCAGCCTCACGAAGCTCGATAAGCCCATTTATCTGTCCCTTCTTCGCCAAAGCGAACAGAGCTTCAGATGCGTCCCCGCTCGTTGTCACCTTCAAGTCCGTCTCTATCGTCGGGATTTCACGAAGAAGATCAACATACTGTTTCAGCCTCTCCGTCTGATCCCCGCCGAACGCATCCTTCAACTTGCCAGCGGCAATGCCTAGTTCCGTAGCACTTGCAACCCCAGACATCACACCTGTTTCAAGCACAGCGAAAAACGCCTTAGCCTGCTCTCTGGTAAGGTCTAGGTCATTCCGCATGGACTCTAAGCCGCTTGAGTCAATGTTCGGCAATATATTCCCAAGAGATTTAAGCTCGACATTGAATGATGCAAGGCTTACCGCGCTAGCCTTGAACTGACTTGCCATCGAGCTGAACTTCGACAACAGGAAAGCACTCGCAACTCCAACCGCCATGATGCTGCCAGACGCCCCGCCAAGACTTCCCGCAAACCTCTTTGCCTCTTCTGCCCCCGACCGCATTGCCCCAGAGAATATGTAACCAGCTTTTGAAGCATCCTTGGATAACCGAGCTAACTCAAGTTGGACAACAGACAACTTTTTAACAGTTGAAGAAGCCCTAGCAGCACTCGACTCCAACGCGTTAAGCGCAGGAACCGTCTTGCTGACCGAACCAGCAGGATTTGTCTTTCCGAGCTTCTCCGCCTCCTTGGCAAATTCCCCCACTGGCTTCGCGCTTCCCGCAGCCGCTGCCCCTAACTCACGAACGGCATCAGCCGTGCTTTTAATTGACTTCTTTGCCGCCCCGACCTTCTTTGCCATCGAATCAACAGCACCAGCCGTAGCCTTTGAGTCAGACCCCGTAGTCCCAAGCATCTTGTTCAGCTTGACAAGGCTATCTGAAAACTGATCAGCCGCCGCCGACGATTTCTCAAACCCGCTCGCGGCTCTATCCGTTGTATCTCTGACATCAAAAGGCATGACCGATCACCTCAATTCAAAAGCACGTCTTTCTCGAAAATCGTCAACACGACATCCAGCAACACGGGTTGCAAAGAATACACCTTCTTGATCGACACCTCATTCAGCGAACCGTCCTTGTCCTGCAACAGCGGAATCACGACCTTGTCCGCCCCCGCGATACTCCACCCCTTCAGATGCCAGACAATCAGGTAATTGCGCAAGGCGATCTTGTCAACAATCATCTGGTTCAACTCCTTGCGAAACACCGAACTGCGTTGACGGTAGGTTGCCAGTTGCTCATACGTGGGGGCGGAAAACTCAAACCACGCCACGGTATGAACCATATTCTTGAACTCGCTGAAATCAACGCCAAGCCCCTCCCGCGAAACACTCAGAATCTTACCCGTGTTCGGATTCGACAACACGTCCACCGTCACCCGATTGACTGAATTGTCAACAAAGAACGACGGGAACGCAATCACCTCCACGGGCTCTGCCTTCTCGACGATAGCCATAACCTCAGCGTTCATCGCAACGTCCGCGTCTCCATCCGACGCAACCTCTGGGGTGTCCGAAACCGCTACTGATTCAACAACCGTCTCCACTTCAACCGCCTTCGCCTTGACCTTCTTCTCATTCATACTGTCCCCCTCCTTTATGGGGTTTTTATCAACTAATAACAACACCATCCGCACCATAAGACGCCGACGCCGACGTCTCGAAATTATGAACATAGCTCCCCAACGCCACCTGACCACCGTATGAATACCCCCTTGACGTCGTTGTTCCCGTAAGCGTAAATGAACTTGAATAGATATTTATCTGGTTATGCTCCCGCACCTGCTCGTACGTCGTCACGGAAAGCGAGTAGCTGACCAACCCGACCTTCAGGTAGATAGGCATGGTCGAGTTCTGGTTCCCGTACATCGGGGTCACGTCCTGATTCATCGTGAACGACCAGTCCTTTACCCCGACATTACCAGACTGCCAGTACGCAAGTGGCATGAACTGTTTATTCACCTCGTCGTCCTCAAACTGCCTTGCGTTCGACACCCCCGCAGCCCTCCACATCTCCTTGGACATGAATGACACCGTGCTTGTGATCAGCCCGCCAGCAGAACCCGTCAACGAAAGACTTGTGACCAGACTACCCAGCATACTGTAGGAGTCAACGCCATCGTGTATCCCGACTTCAAACGGGTATCCCCTTGACAGCAACGCCCCCGTGTTAATCACGCCCAGCGCAGCCTCTGTCACGTCAAAACCCAACGACCCAGTGAATGATTCCACGCCATCAGCATGAAGCATCCTGCCCCGCTGTGCGTTGAACGGCTGTATGGACACGGCCTCTATGTAGGACGGGGTCACGGTGTTATCGAAGTTGCCAGACGTGATAAGCACCTGCGTCCCCGCAATTGTCGCTGATCCACCATACCCCAGACGTTTTGAAAAGTCTGCCATATCGTTATCCTAACTACGGGCTGCCCGCGTCCCCCCCGGCCCCGCTATCCTCGTGTTGCTCTTCTTGCTTGTCGCCCGCGCCTGCCTGTTCGACTCCACCTCTTTCGACGACATCACTTTCAGCCTGATATACTCCCTGTACGGCAACCCGCCCAGCTTCTCCCCAGCCATCCCGAACTTATCCCAGAACGCCGCCCTGTTGCAGTACATCGAAACCGCCTCGCAAGGTGCCTGAACACCCTTGCCGTTTGGCGAGAACAGTATCCCCGCCTGCTTGTCTATATCCGCCTCCTCCTCCGCCCCTATCGCAAAACTCGACTGATACCCATATCCAAATGCCTCCAGCAGCGGGGCAGGCATCTTCCCCACCCTCTGCCAGCACTCCCGCGTTATCCACCCATCCGCAACCCTTATCTCCAATGGCAATGTCCAGCCACGCAAGCAACGCCTAAGCAACAGCCGACCGTACTCGTCCCGATCCAATGCCTGCGACTCATACTCCGTCCCCCACGGCCCCTTGAAAGATGTCGTGTAGGACGCTATTGACTCTATCGACTCGTGATCCTCAACCGTCATCACCTTGAACTCCGCCTCCTCGGTATGCTGCCCCGCAGGATCTGGCAAGCAAAGACCAAACACCCATGACACGGGAACCTTAATCCGTACCGTGCCGCTTGATGCCTTGGCAATCTTCTGCTCAACCTCTTCAACCGTTATACTCATAGATCGCATTCATCTCCGACAGGATGTACGCAATGATGTTCGGCTGCAACTTGGAAAACGCAGTCCACGACTCATCCGTCAACACCCCGCCAACATGCTTCAATTCCAACCTCGGGTTCTTCTCCCCGAACGTCCACGACACAATCAACTTCTGTACCTTCAGCCTGTTCAACGCGTCCTGATCAACCATGTGTACACGCCTGATCGGGTCATACGAGGTGGCCTGTTTCCGCAAATCTACCATTTCATCGTAAGTCCACATACGAAAGACTACCCGATGTTCAACAGCACCCACCGTATCCTTGTTGACAACGACCCACCTGTTATCCTGCTTCTCCAGATTGACTACGATCTCGAACTTTGACTCCGCCGAAACCTCGTACTCCCCCGGCCCCATCAGCGTCACATCGACCCTCTGGGCCTGTGTCGCCACGGGGTTCCGCTTCGCCTCATTCGCTATTATCTGTACTGGCATAACCGTCATCTCCTAAAAGCAAAACGCACCCGAGACACAATACGTCCGTGGTGCGTTAATAGGATTATCATAATTTAATTTCATATTATCGGACTCCGCCGTCCGTAAAACCATCATACGCCAACTAGAACGTATGATCTATACCGAATGCCTCGTAAGCGAAACTGGTTCCCGTGATCTCCGCCTGCCCCCTCACAGGGTCGCTCTCCTCGTCTTGCCGAAGCTGATTCAATATGAACCTTGTACCATCACTGAACGGAACATACAAACTTAAAGTTTCAAGACGCTCGCCTAACCCGTTGTTTGCGACCGCCCACTCTCTCGGCCCGACCCATGTGCCAGACACCTTAACCGTCAACGGCCCTACCCCCATGAACAGCGGCTCCCGTGGTGACGTTGTTGCCCCTGACCCGTTGCAGGCAAAGAACCTTTCAACAGGTTGCGAGAATGACAAGTTCCAGTCTGTCACATCCCACCCCGTCAACGCCCCGCCGTATGTCTGGGCCGCTATCGCCGTATCCCAGTACCCGATAGGTCGCATTGATGGGGCAGGATACTGGACTGGATCCAACGAAAACAAATCCTCAGCATTAGGAACCGCCATGCCGCCCGTGACATTGTTGACAGCCTGAATGACAGCCTGAAGGTCTGACTCATCACTCGGTACGCTGAATCCAGAAATCCAGTTGGTCGAGGCAAGCCACTTGACCCACTGGAACATCCCGCTGTACCACATCACATAAGGATCCTCGTAATCCCACTGGGGTGTGTCTATGCCCACGGAGCCGACGCCCGGGTTCGATCCGTTGATGCCACCACCGCCACCACGAATAGGGATCGGACTATCCCCGCCCGTCCCCCCTCCGTATGCCCCGCCCCAGCTATACTCACTCATCTCCAACGCCATGAAGCCCAGACTGGCCGAGACAAGGGAGGACTGGGATGTCGACAGCGTGAAACTATCCCACCAGCATTCATTGAACGTCATGTAGGAGTTGACGACACGAGGGCGGATCTGAATAGGCATCGGTTCATTCCGCCGATTGTAAAACCACGGGATGATATACGGTAGGATGACGTTGTTGACGTCAAACCCCAGATTGCCCTGATAGTCAGACCAGTCGTAATTGTAGGGGGAACCGACCGCAAGGCCAGCACCAGTCATTTTGCCGCCGTAGCCCCCAGAGGAAACAAGCCTGCGAGAGGTGCGGGGTATTGCTGATCCCGACCCCAACACAGGCTTCACCCCTAAGAACGCCAGCCCCTCATACCCGAGATGTGCTTCTGTTCCCATACTTCCGCAACCGTTCAAGTTAAGTTATACAAACCTATACTTGTTTTGTCCTATGAGAAACGGTAAGTTTCTCATCTTGAACACCACAAAATTCATAG
>JFJP01031700.1_pt1 | contig 31734 bp, 29 predicted proteins | sample 431651 | NCBI WGS metagenome assembly JFJP01 (sample SAMN02602958, study PRJNA72255) | Microbial mat metagenome, whole genome shotgun sequencing project. | biome: fresh water; feature: sink hole; material: water; isolation source: purple microbial (photo- and chemosynthetic) mats found in... | reverse complement strand
TTTGCCGTGTTCGCCGTGCCGCACTTGTTCTGCCTCAAACGGCAAAATCATCTCGTGCTGCTGTGCCATCTGGCGTATCCATTTGTCCGATTTTATACTCATAATTAATTGATTTTTAAATAAAAAGATTAAGGCAACATCGCCTGTTGCCGTGCAAGAGTGAGCCAGTGCGGATAGTTTGTCATTAACGCATCATACAGTTCAGGCGTGGTTAACGCTTCTGGGTCAGTCACAGAAAAAAAATGCGCATTATTGAGATAGCGGTCTGTCATGCCATTCAAACTTGCTAAAAAAGAAAACGCTTCCTCTTGTGCTGCTGGATCGTGTCGATTTTGTTTAGGATGCGCGATGGCCATAAATTGCCAAAAAATCGGTTGATAAGACGACCCTTTGATTTGTCGCAAAGTTTCTTGCTTGTCAGCGGTATTGCCATCGGTGACAAACATCACATACACAGGCAGTTCAGCGTGTGTCAGTAACGGTTTATTAAGACTAATTTCTGGCGGAAAATAAAAATTGCGAATCAATTTCATCACTTTGCCATAGCAGGTTTCCCATTCTAACGGATAATCAATCAACAGCCGTTGGGTAAACTGGGCAAAATCCTCAATGCCTAAGGCGGGGTGCTGATGGGCTTTTTCACCAAATAAAAACACCTCTATTGTCGCTTGGTCAGAAAATTGACAACCCAACGCCAAAACTTTTTCAGCCAATCGCTGTATTTTTCCGTCACGATACAAGGTTTCCATTGAGGCTGAAATATCCAAACAAAGCGCGACGTGAGCCTTGTGCGCGGTGAGATTCACTTTTGCTAATGAAACATAGGCTTGTTTTGCTAGCGAAAGTAACACGGGTATTTTTTCGAGTTTTTTTTCTAGGGAAATAAGCAAATGATTATTAACAGGAAAAGATTGCGGTGAATGTTGTGCCACAGGCGGTGCAGTGACTTCCGTCTCTTCTGCAACGCTGACACCAAAATGCACACACATGGCTGCCAGCCCACCATTAAAGCCTTGTCCGATAGCGCGAAATTTCCATTGACCTTTATTGAGATAGAGTTCACCCATGATTAAAGCGGTTTCTTGACCTAATTCCGCCCCCGTGAGTTGATAACGGGCTAATTCTTCTGTGCCTTTTATCACTTGAATAAACGCCTGACTTAACGCAGATAACGCCTGACCCCGCTCTGTTCCTTGGTATAACGTTAAGGTAAAGGCTATTTTTTGCACTGTCACATTCAATTTATTTAATGCGAGAGTAAATAAATGTTTGTCCGCATGAAAATGAATCGCTTGGTCAGGTGATACAGGTTGATTAAAAAAAACCATGCCATCGTCATTGTCCACTTGATTTTGCGGATTAAGCAAAAATGCCGACGCATCCACTTCATAAGAAGCAGGCACTTTCCAACTTAATCGAATGATAATGGCTTCTTTGGCAGAAGCAGAAACCAAGGTGTTTGCGCCTTTAGTGAGCAGTGTAGTCATGGTTATTTGTACGAACAAGCTTACAAAAGAAAGAGGGCATTGTAGCTGATTTATGACTTCTGAATACAGTTGAAAAAAGGAAAAACGCCGCCTTGTGTCAAGGTAGGTTGGGGAATTTAAAGTTGCGTACCTGATTAAGTTACGATTCTTTGTTTAACACTTGAATTTTTCAGTTAGCACGTTCATATTATTTGCACTATTAACTGTGAAATTTGTGGGGGTGAAATTATGATGCGCGTTCTCCTTTTTGTAGCAACAAACATTGCTATTATGATCGTCATCGGTGTGCTGTTCAGTGTATTAGGATTAGGGCAAGTCCTTGATACACAAGGTGTTGATTTAAATTTAACGGCTTTGTTATTCATGTCAGCCATCATTGGGATGACAGGGTCTTTCATTTCTTTGGCAATGTCAAAATGGTCAGCCAAACGAGCAATGGGTGTGCAGGTGATTGAACAGCCACAAAATCAAACTGAACGTTGGTTGCTTGAAATGGTCAAACGGCAGGCTCAACAAGTTGGCATTGATATGCCTGAAGTGGGGATTTTTGAAAGTGCCGATATTAATGCCTTTGCGACAGGGATGACGCGCAATAGTTCGCTTGTTGCGGTTAGTACAGGTTTATTACAGGCTATGAAAGCTGATGAAGTTGAAGCCGTGTTAGGGCATGAAATGAGCCATGTTGCTAATGGGGATATGGTGACAATGGCGTTAATGCAAGGGGTGGTCAACACGTTTGTGTATTTTTTCGCCACCATTATCGGTCATGTTGTTGATAGAGTGGTGTTCAAAAATGAGCGGGGTAATGGTATTGCTTATTATGTGACCCAAATGATTGCTCAAATTGTGTTAGGCATTTTGGCTTCAATGTTGGTAATGTGGTTTTCACGTTATCGAGAATTTAGAGCCGATGCAGGTGGGGCAAATTTAGCCAGCAAACAAAAAATGATTAACGCACTCAAAGCCTTGCAACGGGCGCATGAACCTGATGTATTGCCTGGACAATTAGCCGCCTTTGGAATAAACGGTGGGGGTGTGCGTAAACTATTTATGACGCATCCGCCTTTAACTGAGCGAATTGCCGTTTTAGAAGCCAGTAGATAATAAAACAAGCGGGGCAAAAAATCAGACCTGACAGTTTTTCACAATCATTAACTGCCTCTCTACAAAACTTTCATTTTAAGCGTGTCATTTATTCCTAAAATTAGGGGTATCTGGCACGCTCAATAGCAAAAGCCCACTATTTTTGCTATAGTTAGCCGCTGTTATAAGTGTTTTAGGCACTTAACACGCCTTTTTATTCATCTTTTTCACTCACTATTTTCGGAGAAATTTTATGCCAATTAAAGTTGCAATTAACGGTTATGGTCGTATTGGTCGCAATATCATGCGTGCGTTGTACGAATCAGGTCGCACCAATGAAATTCAAATTGTGGCTATTAACGACTTAGGCGATGCAAAAACCAATGCACATTTGACTAAATATGACACGGTACACGGCAAATTTGGCTTTGATGTCAGTGTTGATGGCGATTACATTATAGTTAATGGCGACAAAATTCGTGTTCTTGCAGAAAGAGACCCTTCAAAGTTGCCTTGGGCAGAATTAGGCATTGATGTTGTTCTCGAATGTACAGGATTTTTCAATAGCAAAGCCAAAGCCTCTGCTCACCTGACTGCTGGGGCAAAAAAAGTGCTTCTTTCAGCGCCAGGTGGCAATGATGTGGATGCAACCATCGTTTTTGGCGTAAATCATGACGTTTTAAAAGCGTCTGATACCGTTATCTCTAATGCCTCTTGCACCACCAACTGTTTAGCACCGTTAGTTAAGCCTTTGATAGATACCATTGGGATTGAACATGGTTTAATGACCACGATTCATTCTTATACCAATGACCAAGTTTTAACTGATGTTTATCACAGTGACTTACACCGTGCGCGTTCTGCAACCCAATCCATGATTCCAACCAAAACAGGTGCAGCAGCAGCGGTAGGTTTAGTTTTACCTGAAATGAAAGGCAAATTAGACGGTTTTGCGATGCGTGTGCCAACTATCAACGTTTCGGTGGTGGATTTATGCTTCACCGCTTCACGCGACACCACCAAAGAAGAAATTACGCAAATTTTGCGTGATGCGTCAACAGGTTCATTAAAAGGTATTTTGGCAATCAATGATGAGCCATTAGTTTCGATGGACTTTAACCACAACCCACATTCTTCGATTTACGAAGCAGGTTTAACCAAAGTCACTGGCGGCAACTTCGTCAAAGTATTGTCTTGGTATGACAACGAATGGGGTTTTTCAAATCGTATGTTAGATACGACTGTTGCTTTTATGAATGCAAAATAACTGGATAGCTTAGATGGCATTAAGACGAACTAAAATTTTAGCGACCTTAGGCCCTGCAACCGACAGACCGGGTGTTTTGGAAGGTTTGTTTAAAGCAGGCGTTGACGCGGTACGGCTAAATTTTTCTCACGGCGTTGCGCAAGATCATATCAATCGTGCCAATGCGGTGCGTGAATTAAGCGAAAAAACAGGGCGACGTGTTGGTATTTTGGCGGATTTACAAGGGCCGAAAATTCGGATTGAACGTTTCACAGACGACAAAGTTTGGCTAGAAAACGGTCAAGACTTTGCACTCGATATTAATATGGACTACGATGCGGGCGATGCTTCACAAGTGGCGATTAGCTATGACCCCTTGCCTAAAGAAGTAAAACCAGGCAGTCGTTTATTGCTCGATGATGGGCGTGTTGTGTTAGATGTCGTTAATGTTGATGAAAATATGCGCATTAACTGCACCGTGGTTGTCGGTGGGTATTTGTCAAATAAAAAGGGCATTAACTTATTGGGCGGTGGTTTATCCGCTGCGGCATTGACTGACAAAGATAAAGAAGATATTAAAACCGCAGCTAAAATTGGGGTTGATTTTGTCGCTGTATCTTTCCCACGTTGTGCGGAAGATTTGCACGAAGCACGGCGTTTGTTGGCAGCAGAAGGCTGTTATGCCAGTATCGTTTCTAAAGTAGAACGGGCAGAAGCGGTGGTTCAACCGACAATGGACGAGATTATTTTAGCCTCAGACGTGGTAATGGTTGCACGAGGTGATTTGGGGGTTGAGATTGGTGATGCTAATTTACCTGCAATTCAGAAAAAATTGATTCAACGCTCACGCGCTTTAGACCGTGCAGTTATTACGGCTACGCAAATGATGGAATCCATGATTGAAAATCCAATTCCAACCCGCGCTGAAGTATTTGATGTGGCAAATGCGGTATTAGATGGCACGGATGCAATCATGTTGTCAGCCGAAACGGCTAGCGGTAAACACCCAATTGCCGCCGTTGAAGCGATGGACAGAGTATGTAAAGAGACCGAACAACAACCGAGCATTCGGACTTCAAAACATCGGGTAGAATGCACCTTCCAACGGGTTGACGAAGCCATCGCCATGACTGCCATGTATATGGCAAACCATACTGATGACGTTAAGTCGATTGTTGCGTTGACTGAATCGGGAGCCACGCCTTTGTGGATGTCGCGCATTAGCTCGGGCGTTCCGATTTATGCTTTTAGCAGTCAAGACAGTACATTGGGTAAAGTCACCTTATATCGAGGTGTCTTTCCCATGCCGTTTTCCCATGAATCACAAGACCACGCCACGGTAAACCGTGAAATCGTTGCCTTGTTAAGAGAACGTGGGCAAGCTGAAAATGGTGATAAAGTCATTATTACCAAAGGTGATTTAACAGGACAACAAGGCGGCACAAATGCCTTGAAAGTGATTACCATTGGAGAAGGACTCACCCCTTAAGCAGTAAACATCTCCCTACGCCTTTCTAATAAAGAGGGCTAGGGAGGTTTTATTTTAAGCGACTAATGGCATAACTGGCGATACACAACACCAGTGTACTTGGAAACAAGGCGGTTAAAATGGGATTAAAGTTATATACAATCCCCAGATGACTGACAATCTGATCAAAAATATTAAAACTCAAGCCGATTAAAATCCCTATCAACAATCGCCCCCCCATACTGGTTCCGCGTTTAATTCCAATCACAAACGGCGTTGAAACCAACAGCATCACAAAGGTCACAAAAGGATTGAGCAAGCGTCCCCAAAGGGCAGCTTCAAACAATTGTGATTTTTGATTATTTTCTTTTAGAAACACAATGTACTTTGCTAAATCGAAAGACGAAAGATTTGAGGTTGTGACTACCACAATGTCCAATAAATCAGGCGCGATACTGGTTTTCCAAGCTTGCTGTTTTAACGTATTTGCCACCACATTATTTTCAAAAATTTGTGTTTTTTGAATTTCTTTCAATTGCCATTGTTCATCCCCCACAAAATTGGCAGAGTTTGCGTGAATAATTTGTTTTAAATGATGTGCTGAATCCAATTTAAAAATACTCACATCCGATAATTCAGACTTACTAGCAATTTGTCGCACGTTAATAAAACTATCTCCTTCGCGCAACCAAACCCCATATTTTGCCCGCATTAACACTTGATTGTTTTGCGCTTTGGTTTTTAATAATTGTGCTGCCCGTTCTGTGCGTGGGGCTAAAAACTCGCCAATGATAACCGAGATAATCACCAATACCACACCAGCTAGCATCACCGAGCGAATAATCCAAAAAATGGACAAACCGCTGGCACGCATCGCCACAATTTCCTGCTGATTTGCCATCGCCCCCAGCACAAACAGACTGCCAATTAATGCCCCCGAAGGCACAAGCGTGTAAAAAACGGTTGGGGTGCTTAAGGCTAAATAGGTGAAAATTTCGCGTAAACCGTAATTGCCTTTGCCTAAATCTTTTAATTCGTCACTCAGGCTGAATAAATTGAACAGAGTCAATAATAATAGCAACGCTAAAAACGCGCCTTTTAACACTTCTTTGACAATATGGGCTGTTAAAATATTCATAGTTTTGAACCAAACTTAAGTTTTAATAACAGCCATTTTAAGCCATATAAGCGAATCAATAGTAAAAAGCCCAACCCTGTCAGGCTAAGATAAACCCAGAAATAGCCCAACCATAGCGGAATGGTTTGTTTGAGCATCCAGCTTTGGTTGACTTGATTGATATTGCCATAGATAAAATAAATCAAAAAGGCAAACAGTAAACTGCCATAACTGCCACTGCGCGGTGATAATTTCGCTAACGGGACGGCTAAAAAACTGAGAAAGAAAACCCCTAGCGGTACGGCAATCCGTTTTTGCAATTCGACTTTATCGTAAATTTGTTCAGAGGCAAGCAATTTGGCGGTGGACATTGCTTCGTGATGATAATTAATTGGCGAGTTTTTTTTGTCAATCCGTACTGCATATTCATTAAAGGTTTCTAAAGTAAAATCCCCTTCGCCGACATTGCCTTGGGTGCGCTCACCTTTTTCTAATACCACATACTGACCACCGGGTAATTCTTTTAGCAACCCTGTTTTTGCATTAATCACATTGGGTTTGCCGTGTTGTCTGTCTTGGATAAAAATATTGTGCATCCGCAGTTGTGCATCAATTTCTTCGGTATAAAACACTAAGTCGCCGTGACTGTATTCACTAAAACGACCTGCTGCAATTCCGCGTAAATCAGCGGTTTCCATATCTCTGCTGGTCAATAACAGCATTTGTTCTTCTGCCCAGGGTGCTGCATAAAGTGATAATTGTGCGGTTACTAAGGTTAAGGGAAAACTTAATAAAAACACCCCGCGATACAATCGTGCTGCTCCACCGCCCGCGCTGGCAAAGGCCGACATTTCCTGTTCCCGATACATTCGCCCTAACACCATCAAAATGGCGATAAAAATTGAGGCGGGTAAAAAATTGACCACCGTAACAATGGTTTTTAAGCCTAAAATATCCATCGCAGTAGAGCCAGAAATCGTCCCATCAATGGCTAGGGCAAGAATTTTAATAAATTTACGACTGACAATAATCGTGACAATAATTGTCAAAACCGCTCCTAGGGTTTTGAAAATATCCCAAGCAATCATTTTGTCGAGTATGCTAACCATACGATAAAACCGAAATTGCCGTGCATTTACGAATTCACTCACCTAGCACCTCTCCACACCGAAAATACTCATGTATAATTATCCTTCAAGAACTGCATTTTATCTCAACACGCGCAAGTGCTAAATTTTTATTCTTCAATCTAACTTACATCATCTTAAAAAATTATGGACTATTCTATAGAAAGCCAGTCATTAGACAAACTACAAACACACTGTGTTGTGGTGGGTATTTATACTAATCAACAACTGACCCCTTCTGCTTTAGTGGTTGATAGTATGACGCATCAATTGATTAGTAACTTAATTGAACGTGGTGATATTAAGGGAAAAAATGGGGAGATTTTGCTAATTAACGTTGTTCCTGATTGTCAATTAGAACGTATTTTGATTGTAGGTTTAGGTGAAATTGAAAAATTTTCCACTAAGCTTTATCGGAAAGCCTTAGCTGCGGTGATTAAAAATCTCAAAACTAGCCAAATTCAATCGGTGGCTTGTACTTTAGCCGAAGTTGAATTAGCAGGGCAGGATTGGCAATGGAAAACCCGCCAGATTGTGGAAGTTTTTAGTGATATTTTATATCAATACAGTCAAACTAAAAGCATCAAGCCGCCTGCTATTGCCTTGCAAAAATTACAAATTGTCGTGCCTGAAAAAGAGAAAAAACGCGCCGCTTCTGGCTTAAGTCAAGGCGTGGCAATTGCGGAGGCGATGAATTTAACTAAATTGCTGGCTGATTTACCCGGCAATATGTGTACCCCTAGTTATTTAGCGCAACAAGCTGTTAAAATTGCCGAAAGCTCTGCTAAAATCAAGCTGGATGTGTTGGAAGAGAGTGATATGCAGCGGTTAGGAATGGGGGCGTTATTATCGGTTTCACGCGGCAGTCGCCAACCTGCTAAATTGATTTGTTTAAATTATCAAGGCGCGTCTGACCACAGCAAACCAATTGTACTGATTGGAAAGGGCTTGACGTTTGATGCGGGCGGTATTTCACTTAAACCTAGCTCTGGGATGGATGAAATGAAATACGATATGTGCGGTGGGGCAACCGTCTTAAGCGTATTACAAGCCGCTGCGCAGTTACAATTACCGTTAAATATTATTGGCTTGGTTCCCAGTTCTGAAAATATGCCTGACGGGGATGCGAACAAACCAGGTGATATTTTAACCAGTATGTCGGGCAAAACGATTGAAGTGCTAAATACTGATGCGGAAGGGCGATTATTATTGTGTGATACCTTGACTTATGCCGAACGCTTTACTCCCGATGTGGTGATTGATTTAGCGACTTTAACAGGGGCGTGTTTAGTGGCATTGGGACGAGTGGCAAGTGGCTTATTAGGCAATGATGATGTGTTATGCAACGATTTACTTGCCGCCAGCGAAACCGCGTGTGATAGCGCGTGGCGATTGCCGTTATGGGAAGAATATCAAGAACAGTTAAAATCCAACTTTGCTGATTTGGCCAATGTTGGCGGACGTGATGCTGGCACAATCACAGCGGCTTGTTTTTTAGCCCGTTTTGCCGAAGACTATCGCTGGGCGCATTTGGATATTGCTGGGACAGCTTGGCGGACAGGTACACACAAAGGTGCAACAGGGCGACCTGTCGCATTATTAATGCAATATTTATTTAATCGTGCAGATGGCTGAAATTAAGTTTTATTTATTATCCAGTACAGGAAGCGACGCGCGTTATCGTTATGCGTGTAAACTTATCGAAAAAGCTTATCGCAATGGCTATTTCGCCTATGTACTGACCGATTCTGACAGCCAAAGCCAATGGCTGGAGCAATTATTGTGGACATTTCGTCCAACCAGTTTTGTGCCGCATGAAATTTATCGTGGCACATTGCCTGAATTTGCTAATACCATTTTAATCAGCCAGTTACCTATCCCCCTGCAATGGCAGCGGCTCGTAGTGAATTTATCTTCTAATCCTGTTGGTGATTTGGGACAAACAGAAAAAGTGGTGGAAATTTTCGATAATGATGAGCAAGTAAAACAGATAGGTCGTGAACATTATCGGCATTATAAAAAGTTAGGGCTAACTCCCATAACGCATTCTATTCAACAGTTTGATTGAATCAGAAGTTGCAATTTTGGTTTGACTTTAAGCCCTTGTTGATGTCAATAATAACAAGTTTAGCAAGCAAACTAATATTCTTAAATTGAGTGAAAACAGAGTAATGACTAATAACCGTTTTTTTTTTGATACCTTGCAAAATTACAATGATGCAATCGCAATCATTACCAAAACAGGTGAAAAACTTTCTTATCGAGAATTAGTTATTCAAGTTAATCAGTTTTCTTTGCAACTTGATAAAACACAGAGTTTATTATTAATTGAAGCGGTTAATGAATTACCTGCCATCATCGCTTATTTAGCCGCATTAAGAAATCATCATCCGGTTATTTTTTTACCCAATATGGGCAATAACAATGATGTTAATACGAAAGTGATTAATTTATATCAACCCAATTGGATTTATAGACGCGATAGCACGGGTCATTGGGGATTAATTCAGCACAGTCAAACACAACATACTTTACACCCTGATTTAGCGGTTTTGTTATCCACCTCAGGTTCAACAGGCACGCCTAAATTGGTGCGTTTATCTCAAAAAAATATTCAAGCTAACGCACAATCAATTGCGCAGTATTTGCAAATAGTGGCGACTGACAAAGCCATTACCGCTTTGCCTTTTCATTATTCCTATGGTTTGTCGGTTATCAATTCACACTTATTGCAAGGTGCTAGCTTACTCTTAACTGATGAGTCCGTACTTGATAAGACATTTTGGGATTTTTTTATTGCCCAGCAAGGGACTTGTTTTGCAGGCGTTCCGCATTCTTTTGAGCTTTTAGAACGGATTGATTTTCAAACTAAAATTGCCCCTAGGCTTTCCCATTTAAAATACTTTACTCAAGCAGGCGGACGAATGCCTGTTGAAAAAGTTAAATTTTGGACATCGTGGGCGACAGAAAAAAAACTAAAGTTGTTTGTGATGTATGGGCAAACAGAAGCAACGGCACGGATGTCTTATTTACCGCCAGAATTGGCGATGGATTATCCAGAATACATTGGTTATCCCATTCCGCAAGGCAGTTTTTCTTTAATTGATACAGAAAATCAAGCTATTACCGAATCCAATCAGCCAGGTCGTTTAGTTTATCAAGGCCCTAACGTGATGATGGGATATGCTTTATGCACAGGGGATTTAGCCAAACCCAATGAATTAACCGAACTAATCACAGGGGATATTGCTTATCATAATGAAAAAGGGCTATACCGAATCGTAGGACGAGAAAGTCGGTTTTCAAAAATTTTCGGATTACGCATTGACCTTGATGCAATTGAGCATTTTTTACTGGAAAACCAGCTCAAAACCATCGTAACCGGGAATGATGAGGCTATTGCTATCGGTGTTTTAGACGGACAGTTATCAGATGAATTGTTGGATAGCTTGGCTTGTCGCTTAAAAATTCCGCCCTCCATTTTTTTGGTGACGGTGCTTGAGGATGTTCCCTTACTTGCCTCAGGTAAAGTCGATTATAAAGCAGTTTTAACGCAGGCACAGGCTGGTATTGCTAGCAAGCATCAGCAGGAAGAAAAATTAGCTGATGTAGAGCCGACTTCATTTCGCGAGGCTTTTTGTAGCGCACTGAATTTAAAACATCCGCCCAAAGATGAAGATTCTTTTATTAACTTGGGTGGTGACTCTTTAACGTATGTGCAGGTTTCTGTCGCCATTGAAAATTTTTTAGGGTATTTGCCCTTGCATTGGGAACAAATTTCGCTTGTCGATTTAGAACAACATCTTCCCAAAAAGAAATCGATGTTTGCTGATTTAGATATGGAAATGCTGTGTCGTGTCCTTGCTATTACGGGAGTTGTTTTTACCCACACGAATGCGGCAGTTTTAAATAAACTAAATTGGCACTTAGCGGGTGGCTCAAACTTATTGCTACTGCTGGCAGGTTTTAATATGGCTCGATTTCAAGCAGACAAATTATTTAGCGGAGCTATTTTAGAAGTCCTCATTCCTTTTTTTCGCAAAATTGTCTTGCCTTATTATTTAATTTTACTGACCTACCAAGTATGGTATGGAAAATTTGCAATAAGCTCTCTGCTACTGATAAGTAATTACTATGCCCCGCCAGCGTCTTTTTTAGAGCCTTATTGGTTCATTGAAATGATTTGGCAAACGATGCTGATTTTTAGCATTCCCTTTCTCTTGCCTGCTTATCGCAAAGCAATTAAACAACGTCCGTATTTACTCGGGCTATTATTATTTGCGATAACTTTTCTCATCAAAACGCTCAATATCTTGGGGAGTATTAGTTATTGGAATCGCGCACCAGACCAATTACTTTATATTTTTTTAGCAGGCTGGTGTTTGTATTACTCAAAGAAACCCTGGGAAAAAATTATCACTACCGTGTTAATTTTTAGTATATTTCCCTTTTTATACGGATTAGAGGCAGGTTATACGCTCTGGCTAGTCAGTGGCAGTTTTGTTATTTTGTGGCTACCACGAATTAAAAGTCCAAACTTTATTTACACAACGGTTGTCACTATCAGTGCCGCTAGTTTTTATATTTATCTGTTTCATATGTTTCCTGTTCACATTATGACAACAAACCTGCATATTGAAAGCATCCCGTTTATTATCATCATGGCTTTACTCACAGGTGTGTTAATCCATAAAACCTTAACCAAACTAAAGCTTTAATGTGCTTCATCCCAATTATCGCCCGAGCCAATTTCTACCAATAATGGCACATCTAAAACCAAGGCGGAACTCATTAACGTGGCAATTTTATCGGTGGCTTGCTTGAGTTCTGACTCTGCTACTTCAAATACCAGCTCATCATGCACCTGCATCAACAATTTTACATTAGGCTGTTCTTTTAATAACCACGCATCAGTTGCCAACATGGCTAATTTAATAATATCAGCCGCCGTCCCTTGCATCGGTGCATTAATCGCGGTGCGTTCTGCATATTGCCGCCGCACGGCATTATGGGAATTAATCTCAGGCAAATATAACCGTCGTCCTAATAGCGTTTCCACATAACCTTGTCGCCTCGCAAGAAGGCAAGTGTCTTCCATATATTGTTTCACCCCTGGATAACGCTCAAAATACAATTTAATATAAGTTTGCGCTTCACTGCGCCCAATCCCCAATTGTTGGGCTAATCCAAAGGCTGACATTCCATAAATTAACCCAAAATTAATCGCTTTAGCAGAGCGGCGCAAATCATGTGTTACCTCCGCTAATTCCACACCAAACACTTCTGCCGCCGTCGCTGTATGAACATCTTGCCCTGTGGCAAACGCCCGCAACAGTCCTGCATCTTTTGACAAATGCGCCATAATGCGCAATTCAATTTGTGAATAATCGGCAGCAACAATTTTAAAACCCACAGGCGCAATAAACGCCTGCCTAATTTTGCGTCCCTCTTCAGTACGAATCGGAATATTTTGTAAATTGGGGTCAGAAGAGGATAACCGCCCTGTGGCTGTGACTGCTTGATGATAAGAGGTATGCACTCGCCCTGTTTTAGGATTAATTTGTTGCGGCAATTTATCGGTATAGGTTGACTTTAATTTACTTAAACTACGATGCTCTAAAATCAGTTTGGGCAACGGATAATCCAGAGCCAATTCTTGCAAAACCGATTCATCGGTTGAAGGTTGCCCTGTTGGGGTTTTTTTAAGCACGGGCAATTGCAGCGTGTCATACAAAATAAGTTGAATTTGCTTAGGCGAGCCTAAATTAAAAACGTGTCCTGCGGCATCATGGGCGTGTTGTTCTAAAACACAAATTTGCGCTGCCAATTCCATGTTTTGTTGGGCTAATAAATCACAATCAATCAAAACCCCGTTCTGCTCCATGCGCCATAACACTTGTAACAGCGGCATTTCCAGCTCTTGATACAAGGCTTGTAAAGGCGGATACTCGGCTAAATTTTCTTCCAAAATATGATGCAGGCGCAAGGTTATATCCGCATCTTCTGCGGCATAAGGGCTGGCTTGTTCGATGGGGACTTGGGAAAAACCAATTTGTTTTACGCCTTTTCCTGCCACTTCTTCATAAGAAATGGTTTTTAGCCCCAAGTAAAATTTTGCTAAATCATCCATATTGTGGCGGGTAGCGGTACTGTTTAAGCTGTAAGACGCTAACATCGTATCGTGGGCAATGCCCCGCAAATTAATGCCGTGATTGGCTAAAACGTGCGCATCGTATTTTAAATTTTGCCCTACTTTGGCTTTTTTCTCATCTTCCAACAGGGGTTTAAACAACGCTAAAACAGCGTCACGATTTAACTGCGCTGGGCATTCCACATAGTCATGCGCTAAAGGCAAATATGCCGCAATGCCTTCCTCAATAGCAAACGATAAACCGACAATTTGGGCTTGGGTATAATTTAAGCTGGTGGTTTCGGTATCAAAGGCAAACAACGGTGCGGCGGTTAAATGCGCCAGCCAAAGGTCTAATTGCTGTTGGCTGAGGATAGTTTCATACTGCGTTCCTTCTAATCGTCCCTTACTTACCACAGGAAATTTTTGCACAATAGCTACAACTTCGGCTGGTTGTGTGGGGTTTAATTCTTTTAGCCACGCTTTAAAACCTAATTGTGCAACCATTGCCTGCAATTGGGCAGCATTTACGGGCTTTCTTTTTAAATCAGTCAGTTGATAGGGTAAATTTAAATCACATTTAATGGTGGTTAATTGCCGTGATAAACGTAATTGCGCGATATTTTCCCGCAAACTTTCCCCGACTTTGCCTTTAATTTCATCCGCATGGGCAATAATAGTCTCCAGTGTTTCATATTGGGTGAGCCATTTTGCCGCTGTTTTTCCGCCCACTTTTGGCACACCTGGAATGTTATCGGAATTATCCCCCATTAACGCTAAATAATCGGCAATCTGCTCAGGTTTTACCCCAAATTTTTCCTGTACTGTTACCACATCCATCCGCTTATTCGACATACTGTCTTCTAGGATAATTTTATCTGTCACCAGTTGCGTCATATCCTTGTCACCCGTGGAAATAATCACATCAAATCCTTCGCGGGCGGCAGATTGCGCTAATGCACCTAACACATCATCGGCTTCAACCCCGTCTTCGATAATCAATGGCAAGCCCATCGTTTGAATTAATTGATGTAAAGGGGCGATTTGCACCCGTAAATTTTCATCCAGCGGCGGGCGATTGGCTTTGTACTGCGGATATAAAGCGTGGCGAAAATTTTTGCCTTTTGCATCAAACACCACAGCAAAATACTCAGTTTGATAATCGGCTAACAGTTTACGCAACATATTTGCCACCCCATAAATGGCATTGGTAGGCAAACCGTCAGCGTTAGTCAACGGGGGAACGGCATGAAAGGCACGAAATAAAAAAGAGGAGCCATCTATTAAAACCAAGCGGGGAGAGCTTACCATTAGAAGAAGCCTTCTTTGGTTACGGCAATGGATAAAATATAGCCATAACACGCCAACGCGCCTGCAAAGGCGAACCAATGTTTGGTGCCTGTTGAACGCATTGTAAAAGCACCTAAGCCAATATAGGCAAGTAACACAATGAATTTGCTCATAATCCAGCCGTATTCGCCGTTTTCTAGCCAATCACCGTGCAGCATTAGTCCTATACCACTGGCTAATAAAAAGCTGTCAATAACGTGTGGAATGACTTTAAAAAACTTTTCATTTAACAGTGTAGGCTTAAATTGCCCTATGGCAACGCGGCTAATGAAACTGATGAGGGAACTTAAGACAAAAATAATATGAATAACAAGCATGAGCAACTTCTCTGTTAAGATTTAAAAATTATTTGGATAAAGATAACAAGTGGCGCATTTTTTCCACTTTTGTTTTTAAATAGCCGCGATTATCAGTCGTAATATGGGTTTCTACAGGAATACGCTGATTAACGAGAACCCCCAATTTTTTTAATTGGTCAATTTTGGCAGGATTATTGGTTAATAAATTGATGGATTTAATCGCAAGATTTTCAATAATCAGGGCGGCGATGTCGTATTCACGTTCATCGGCTAAATGCCCCAAATGAAGATTAGCGTCAACGGTATCGAGACCTGTATCTTGCAAATTATAAGCTTGCAATTTTTTTAACAATCCAATACCGCGTCCTTCTTGGCGCAAATAAATTAACACGCCGCTGCCTTTTTCATTAATTAAGCGCAAGGCTAAATCCAGCTGTTCACCACAATCGCACCGGCGCGACCCCAACACATCACCTGTGAAACATTCAGAATGAAGCCGCACTAACACATCGTGCTGCTGGGCAACATCGCCTTTCACAAAAGCAATATGCTCTTTGTCATCGAGGGTGTTGCTGTAATAATAAAGGATAAATTCGCCGTGTTTGGTTGGAATACGGGTTTGAACTAGGTTTTCTAATTTTGCTTTCACAGACATACAAACTCTTCAAATAATGTGAGGCATTTTACTACTGTTAGACATAGAAAGGCTGTTTTTATTGACCAAGTAAAATTTGCTTTCAAACTTGCTTGTTCACAACGGATTGGTCATTATGTGCGTTATTTTTTAGTTACGCAGGTTTAAAAATGCTTGAAGATGATGAAGAGACACAGATGGATTTTGATGAAATAGACGATATGGCATTTGAGGATGATGAAGATGATTTTTATGAAGAGGATGAATTTGAAATTTATGAAGCCGAGGAAGAAGAGCGTGTCTATGCGATTCGTCCGAATAAAACCCAGATAAAACAAGAGATTGCCGCGATTGCTGAATTTGCAGAACAGATAGTGAGTTTGACGGCTACGCAACTTGTCGCACTTGAATTTCCTGAGTCATTGCATTATGCGATAACGCAGGCGGCGGTGATGCCACATAAGGGGGCGCGAAAAAGGCAGCTGAAGTTTATTACTGCCGCATTGCGAAAATTAGATTTGGTCGAAATTAAAGAAAAAATCGCCCGTTTGACTAGCAAGAGTGTCCATTCAGTGCGTGAACAGCATCAAGCAGAACGCTGGCGAGAACAATTGCTTTCAGAGGCGGGGCATGAGGCTTTAACAACGTTATTAGATACTTATCCAAGCGCGGATAGTCAGTATATTCGGCAATTACAGCGCAATGCTAAAAAAGAGCTTGCGGCGCAAAAGCCTCCCAAATCGGCTCGATTATTGTATAAGTATGTGAAATCATTATTAGAAAATGACAACGCAGTGGAGACCGATTTTTCTGAATTTACTGATGCACTAGCTGAGTGATATTTTTCTTGTTGCCCTATCCGTTAAAAACAGAGCTGTTTTAGCTGTCATTATCTATTCCTCTAAAAAAATATGAAAAAAAATCTTCTTATAAGCTTAGTGTTGTTATGCTTTGTAAGTAATTGTCAAGCAAACGATGCTCCCAACACCGTTTTATCTAAAAAACCAAAATTGGTGATTGGGATTGTGATTGACCAAATGCGCAGTGATTTTGTTTATCGCTATTGGGATAAATACGGGCAAGGGGGATTTAAACGCTTAGTTTCACAAGGCTATTTTTTTAAAAACACGCATTACAATTATGTTCCCACTTATACAGCCCCAGGTCACGCCGCGATTTACACAGGCACAACTCCTGTTGTGCATGGGATTATTGCCAACACTTGGTTTGATAAAATTAGTCATAAAAAAGTCTATTGTACCGATGATTTAGATGTGCAGGCACTGGGTGGGTCTAAAAAAGCAGGGCAGATGTCACCTAAAAATTTATTGACCACCACGATTGGCGACCAGCTTAAATTAGCCACACTGCAAAAAGCCAAAGTAATTGGGATTGCCTTAAAAGACCGTGGGGCTATTTTAGCCGCCGGGCATTCTGCAAACGCCGCGTATTGGTTTGACTCTGCTAGCGGTGCATGGATGAGTAGTGATTACTATATGAAAAAACTGCCAAGCTGGGTTAATGATTTTAATCAGCAAGGTTTAGCTCGTCGCTATTTAGCCCAATCGTGGCAACCGTTATTGCCTCTAGCTCATTACACTGAAAGTTTGGCAGACGATAATGTGTTTGAAGCCCCGTTTAAAGGTGAGGCAAAACCTGTCTTTCCCCATCATTTAGCCAAATTAGCGGAAAATAATGACACATTTGGTTTGTTAAAAAGTACCCCGTTTGGTAATAGCTTAACCAATGCTTTTGCAATGAAAGCCATTCAAGCAGAAAATTTGGGTAAAAATGCCGTTACCGATATGTTGACAATTAGTTTTTCAGCGACAGATTATGTCGGTCATCAATTTGCACCACAGTCAATCGAAGTTGAAGACACTTATTTACGTTTGGATCAAGAGTTGGCACGCTTATTAAGCTTTTTGGATAGCTGGCTCGGCAAAGAGCAGGTTTTGTTGTTTTTAACTGCCGACCACGGAGTGATTGAAAATCCTAGTTACCTTGCTAGTTTAAAGATTCCTGCGGGTAATATAAATGAAAGCCAAATAACGCAAGCGATTCAGCAATTTTTGCATGATAAATTTGCCGCTGATTTATTGCTTTCCTATTCCAATCAACAAGTTTTTTTAGATATAGCTAAATTAAATACGTTAAAATTATCGCGTACTGAGGTGGAAAAGGCGGTCGCTGATTTTTTGCTTGAGCAACAAGGGGTTGCATCGGCTATCACTAGAACCGCTTTGCAACAAGGAAGTGATGAAAAAGGCCTGCAACGAAATACCCGTTTAGGACATCACTTGCAACGCTCAGGGGACGTGATGGTCAACTACGCGCCAGGTTGGATTGATTCTACGAAAAAAACAGGTACAACACACGGTTCGCCTTATAATTATGACACCCATGTGCCGTTATTTTGGTATGGCTGGAAAGTGACGCAAGGTCAATCTTTTCAAGCGGTTGAAATTACCGATATAGCCACAACACTGGCATTATTATTGGATATTGAAGCACCCAATGGCAGCTTTGGGCAGTTTATGCCATTGCAGCTTAAATAATAAGACGATGTATTTTTCAATTTATTAAGGTAACAGAAATGACTGAGGCTTTTCCTGCCAAATTGCGTGTTGATTTTTTAGATGGTGTAAGAGGGTGGGCGGCTTTGATGGTCGTTTTTTTTCATTTAATGATTCGGGTGTTAGGCAATACCACACCGCTTTATAAGACACGCTATTTTGCGTTTATAACAGATGGGCATTTTGCAGTATTTACCTTTTTTGTTTTATCAGGGTTTGCCTTAAGCATCACCTTTATCAAACGCCCCCAGCAAGTTTCTATACCACTTGCAGCAATCACACGCTATTTGAGACTGCTTATTCCGATTGTATTAACCAGTTTTATGGCCTACGGCTTAATGAAAGCAGGTTTAATTTTTAACTTACAAATAATGGAACTAGCGAATGCAAAAGCATGGCTGGGAGAAATCTATAATTTTGAAGCCTCTTTTCCACGTTTATTAAAATTTTGCTTTTTTGATGCGTTTTTTCATCATAAAGTTCCCACAAGCTACAATATTGTGCTTTGGACAATGTCAACCGAATACGCAGGTTCGCTGCTGATTTATCTATCAGTAGGGCTATTTAGAAAAGAAAACAACAGGCTGCATTTATTACCCCTAGCCGCAACTGCACTTTATTTATTAAAAAACAACCCCTCACTGGCTTGTTTTATATTAGGTTATTTTTTAGCGGAGGCTTATTTTAGTTATGGACAGCGTATTAAGGCATTAAAAGCAACCCATTTTATCAGTTTATTCTTGTTTTTCATTCCTATAACAGTCTCTACTTATTTCAAAATACACGATGATAGAATCACCGCGTTACTGGCTTTTGTTTTAGTGTTTTCGGTCACTTTTTCCTCTCTTTTACAAAGTTTTTTCTCTAATTCAGTATCAAAATTTTTAGGTAAAATCTCGTTTCCACTGTATTTAGTCCATATGCTAGTGGTTTGCTCATGGTCATCCTATCTGTTCCTTACCTTGCCTCAATATGGCTATCCCCATCAAGTCATCGCAAACAGCATTGTTTTTAGTTCGGTTGTGTTAAGTCTTTTCTTAGCGTGGCTCATAAGCCCTGTGGAAAATTTTAGTGTTAAATATTCTAAACAATGGAGCGTGAAAATTGTTAATTTACTCCTTGATAAGGTTGAAGTTTTTACACCACTCTTAAATAAAATGAAGAAAATATGAAACAAAATCCTCCGATGCCTGAATCAGCTTATCGAATTCGCAGTTTTATTCGCCGACAAGGCAGAGCCACTGCTGCACAAAAAAATGCCTTAGAATTTCTTTGGGAGAAATATTGTTTAGACCCAATGCAACATTATGATTTTAAAGCTGTCTTTGGGCGCATCGCGCCGCTTATCGTGGAAATTGGTTTTGGCAATGGGGAAAGTCTTGCCAAAATGGCGCAGCAAAATCCAGATTACAATTATTTAGGCATTGAAGTGCATCGACCGGGTGTTGGGCATTTGATGATGTTATTGGAGCAACAGCAATTGGCCAATGTACGGCTATTTCATCATGATGCGATTGAAATTTTAGAACAACAGATTCCTGACCACAGTTTAACAGGGGTGCAGTTATTTTTTCCTGACCCTTGGCAAAAACGTTGTCATCATAAACGGCGGATTGTTAAACCAAGTTTTGTTGAGCTTTTAAGCAAAAAATTAATGCTAGGTGGTTATTTTCATGCAGCAACGGATTGGGAACATTATGCTAAAGAGATGTTAAGCATATTATCTGAAACCGATAAATTAACAAACGCAAGTCACAATAACACTTACTGTGAACGTCCTGCTTATCGACCGTTGACTAAATTTGAACAGCGCGGAATACGCTTAGGGCATGGGGTTTGGGATTTGATTTTCAAAACGACTTAACGGCTCAAACCGCTAAGTCATCTTGATTTGTAGAATTATTTTTCGACTTTGATTTGCTTTTGGAACTCTTCCAACTGCATTTCTTTGATAATAAAAGCGAGTTCTTTACGCTGCATTTTTAAAGGCTCAAGTTCTGCTTTCAAATGGGCAATATTTTCTGCGACACTGCCTTTGGATTCGTTGATTTTTTTCAACATCATCAATCGGCTTTCAATTTGCTTTTTATGGTCTTTAATTTGGTGCATTAACGGGGTAAGTACACCATTGCTCCACGTTAAAGCATCTTTGTGGGCTTGTTTAAGGACATTTCGCGCTTTCACAATTAGCGTGCCATACAATTTGCTGACCACGATACTCTGTTCAGTCATCGTTGTTTTGGCACTGGTACGAAACGCTTCGCCCTCGTCAAAAATGGCTTCCAGTTCTTCTTGATATTGCTTAATAGAAAATAACTGCGGTTCTATTTCTTTAAAACCATACTCATCTTGAAACTTTTTGTGAATTGCTTTGACTAAACGCCGGGTTTCATTGGTAATATCAATCGAGTCTTGTAGTAAGTCACGCAATTCGTCAAATAATTTACGAATATTCTTTTTCATGCCAAAGGTAGTTAAGCTTTTGCTCATATCCCCTTTAGTATCGTTGACAATATTGTCAATCCGTTCTTTGGCAAAAGAGTCAATCAGAATTTTTGCTTGTACTGTAAAAACACGACGGCTGGCTTGAAAGTTTTCAACATTGGCGGCATAGGCTTTTTGTCTATCACGGGTTTCTGACATTAACTTGCCAGTCATGTCTTTGTTTTCAAAGTCTATTTTCATAAACTCTTCCAACTGTTTTGCTGCGTTTGTTAGCTTGGTGTCGGTTAAGTTCGAGGATTCATTGACTAAGAAACCTATATCTCTAATCACTGTTTCCATCAAAATGCGGCGCCGCTGTTTTAAAATATCGTCAGAGAGATAATTTTCCAGTGCGCCCAGTCTACTTTTTGCTAATAGGTTTTTATCCCCTTTGATTTTCGCTAACAAAGCTTGTTTTGCAGAGACAGGAAAAATCAGGTTTTGTTCCAGTTTTAGGGTAGTGGCTGAGGTAGCGATTTGTTTTTTAATGGAGGCTTCATAACCGTTTTCACCTGCCAAGTCCTCCCACATGGCATCAATTTTGTTCATCACCACAGCAAGACCTTGTTTGCTGTTACGCGCACTACAAATATGGCTGCGCCACATCTCTAAGTCACTTTTAGTCACGCCTGTATCGGCGGCTAGCACGAAAATAATAGCCTGCGCACTAGGCAGCATACTTAAGGTTAATTCAGGTTCTGTTCCCAACGCATTTAGACCAGGGGTGTCTAAAATACACAAACCTTCTTTCAATAAGGGATGGGGGAAACTAATCAGGGCGTGCCGCCAGTAAGGAATTTCAACTGTCGTGGCATTTGCCATGCCTTGTTCTGCGGCTTCATGTTCATTCCACAGCCCCAGTTTGTCTGCCATCTCACGCGGCACAACTTTGGTGGCAACAAGCTGTTTGAAAGCTTCTTGCATTTGGGTGGGTGAATCGCAATCTAAGGTGATTTGCTTCCAAGCTTCAGGACGTTGTTTATACTCAACGAGAGAATCATCTTCTAAGCGGGTTTCAATTTCTAACACCCGAATGTAACTTCCACCATCTTTGTCGTAAAAAATTTCAGTAGGACACATGGTTGTCCGACCGGGTGATGATGGTAATAGCCTAATACCTGTTTCTGCAAAAAACAAAGCGTTAATTAACTCTGTTTTTCCGCGTGAAAACTCTGCCGCGAAAGCCAACGTAATGCGGTCGTTTTCCAATCCATTAAGAATATTTAAAATAGTATCGGTACTATGAAGGTCACTCATGCCATAACGACGACGCCATTCCCGATACATTTCAATCGACCGCATCAGTTGTTCACGCCACTGCGTATACTCATGCAGTTGATCTTTGAATTCCAAATTCCTCATGGTAAGCCTTTTTCGCTGACGCTATTGTAAAATAATTAAAAGTAATTGTTTAAGATACATTGTAGACTAAATATTACACTCTGTTTAGATAAAAAAAAGCATTTATTTGTCTATCCTATCCAAAAACGGTTGTTTAGATACCATAACACGCCTGATATTGTTTAATCATTGCCAATTCAGCTGATGTGGTTGAATTGTCTTGTAAAAATTCAATAATATCAGAAAGACAGATGATGGCTTTAACAGATATTCCAAACTGTTGCTGTACTTCTTGGGTTGCTGAAATCAGATTAATCCCTTGCTCTTGTCTGTCAAGGGCAATTAATACACCACTGGGCGTAGCTTGCGCAGTTTGAATAATCTCAACGGATTCGCGTACCGAAGTTCCTGCGGTAATCACGTCGTCGATAATCACAACGCGACCTTGCAGTGGTGAACCGACTAATAATCCCCCTTCGCCGTGGTCTTTGGTTTCTTTGCGGTTAAAGGCAAAAGGGATGTCATTTTCACTAAGGCGTGAATACGACATGGCGGTTGCTGCAACTAAAGGAATTCCTTTGTAAGCTGGACCGTATAAAATATCGACATCTAGCTGAGAACTCAATAAAGTTTGCGCATAAAAATACCCTAACTTATCAAGTTTTGCCCCCGTATTAAACAACCCCGTGTTAAAAAAATAAGGGCTTATTCGTCCAGATTTTAGCTGAAACTGCCCAAATTTTAAAACGCCACAATGAAGGGCATATTCAATAAAATCTTTTTGATAATCAAGCATAAGTAGTCTATAAACAACAAGGTTAAGGTAGTATTATAGCTGAAAATTTAAGGAATGAATTTTTCTAATAGGCAATCTAAAAAATTCCAGCCTTGCTCTGTGCAACGATAATGACCCTTTTTTTCCACTAGCAATCCTTCTGTTATAAGGGGTGATAGGGTTGTTTTTAAGGTACTTGCCTCTAGTCCTGTTGCGTATTCATAGGTTTTTAATGAAAAACCCTGCTTTAAACGCGCATGATTCATCATAAACTCTAAAGGCAGCTCGTGGGGTTGCACAGGCGTGATTGTGCGATTATCCTGCGTTGCTAAATAATGAGCAGGGCTGCGCAATTTAACGGTGCGAACGATGTTATTGGGCAACGCACAGCTGATTTTACCATGCGCTCCTGCGCCGATTCCTAAATAATCACCAAATTGCCAATAGTTTAAATTGTGTTTACAACACGCATTATTTTTGCTGTAAGCCGAAATTTCATACTGTTCAAACCCTCGTGCAGCAAGCTGTTGTTGCGCGTTTGTTTGCATGATAAAACTTATTTGATCATCGGGTAAACTGGGCGGATAACGATGAAAATAAGTGTTAGGTTCTAGGGTTAATTGATAAAAAGAAAGATGCTGAGGGTCTAAGTCGATAGCGGTTTGAATATCGGCTTGGCTTTCTGCTAAGGTTTGTGTCGGTAAACCAAACATTAAATCTAGATTAACATTGCTAAAACCCGCGCTATAGGCTCTTTCAACCGCTAAAAAAGCTTGTTTAGCATCATGGACACGCCCTAATTTTTGCAAATAGGTGTCATTAAAACTTTGGATGCCAATGGATAAGCGATTAATTCCCAAACTATTAAATTCAGCAAATTTATTTGCCTCAACCGTACTTGGATTGGCTTCTAAGGTAATCTCAACATCCGGCAAGAGCGAAATTTGTGTGCTAATGCCAGCTAATAAATCACTGATAGCTTGAGGCGACAGCAAACTTGGCGTGCCTCCGCCTATAAAAATACTACTCAACGACCGATTGATTGAAAAAGTAGTCATATCACGCTGCAAATCATTTAACAAGGCTTGAATATAGCGGGCTTCAGGAATTGGTTCTTTAACCGCATGAGAATTAAAATCACAATAAGGGCATTTTTGGATGCACCAAGGAATATGAACGTACAGACTCAAGGGCGGTAAGGTATTAGGCATAATTTATTTGTCTAATGTTTTAATAGCCCCAACAAAATCCTCTAATGCCTGCTGAAAAGGCGTAAGGTCTACATCATTCATATTTTCGGTCGATTCTAGCTCATGTTCTAACTGACTTGCTCTTTCTGCCAAAAGAGTTGCGCCCAAATTTGAACCTGCACCTTTAATGGTATGGGCTTTTATTTTTGCTTCAGCACGATTGTCTTCTGCAATCGCCGCTTGTATTTCAGCCGTTGTGTCTGCGTGTTTATTCACGAACATGGTTAGCAGTTTTTTATACAACACTTGATTGTTTTTTAACCGCTTTAAACCATCTTGAAAATCAATCCCCGCGACGTCTGGAAAAGTTTGTTCGGCTGTTACAGTGACTTTATCCGCAGTTGTTGGTTTGTTGTTTTCTGGGCTGCTATTTTCATAATCTTGGATAATTTCTTTTTTTACCGAACGTAAATATTTAAGTAAAACTTTTGACAACACCTCCGCTTTAATGGGTTTGCTGACATAATCATCCATCCCTGCGGCGAGACATTTTTCACTATCACCTTTAACTGCATGAGCTGTCATTGCAACAATAGGTAAACGTGCAGCACGCGGTTGTTGACGGATTAAATTGGTTGCTTGATAGCCATCCATTTGTGGCATTTGAATATCCATAAACACCAGGTCAAAATGTTGTACAGCAAGAATATCGACCGCTTTTTTGCCGTTATCGACTACGGTGACAGAAACACCTAGTCTTTGTAATAAAGCAGTTGCGACTTCTTGATTGATAATATTATCTTCAACCAGTAAAACCCGATTCGATTCTTTTGCAATCACGGCTGTGTCTTCTGTATCCGATAAAGCGCGTGTTTCTGCTAAAAAGTTCTTGGCAACTTGCTGGCTACTTTTTGTCAAGGTTAAGGAAAAGAAAAAGCGACTGCCTTTGCCTAATTCACTTTCCACTTTGATTTCACTGCCCATCAATTGTGCAAGTTTTTGACTAATCGCCAAGCCTAAGCCAGTTCCGCCAAAATTGCGGGTTGTTGATAAATCCGCTTGTGAAAAAGAGCTAAAAATTTTCTGTAAATAATCAGCTGAAATCCCTATCCCAGAATCGGCAACCGAAAAAGACAAGCTAAGTTGTTCGTCAGTGGATTCGAGTATTTTTATAACAACAAACACTTCGCCTTTTTCCGTAAATTTAATCGCATTACTGATGAGATTATTCAACACTTGTCCTAAGCGAAACGAGTCGCCCAGCAACACATCGGTGACTTCCGTTGGATATGAAACGGCAAATTTTAAATTTTTTTCAGTGGCAACGATAGAAAATAAAGATTGTAATTCATCAATCAGTTTTTTTAAGCAAAAAGGTATCGACTCTATTCTTAATTGTCCCGCTTCAATTTTAGAAAAGTCTAAAATATCATCAACGATTCTCAGCAAAATTTCAGAGGCAAAACTTATTTTGTTTAGATAATTGGTTTGTTCTTCAGTCAACTGGGTTTTTAATGCCAAATAATTCATCCCGATAATGGCATTCATCGGAGTACGAATTTCATGGCTGATATTGGCTAAAAAATCATCTTTGGCTTTGCTAGCGGCTTCGGCTTGCTGCTTTGCTTTTTCTAACTCAGCGGTGCGTCTATAAACTTTGGCTTCTAAATCTTCATCACGCGCTTGAATTTGCGCCAGCATTTCATTAAAACTATTGGTCAACTCTGCCATTTCATCGTCACTTGTGACAGTTGCACGAATTTGATAATTTTTAACGAGGGCAATTTCTTTTGCTGTTGCGGTTAATGCAAAAATAGGTTGGGTAATTTTACTTATTTCACGCCGTGAGACGAGAATAGCCCCCCCTAAAAACAGTAATGTAATGAAAAGATCAAGGGCGAAATTGTTAATAATATTTAAATACAGAGGTAGTAAATTGACAGTAATAATGATTTTTGCTTTTTTTTCCTCGGTTTGTGCTGCATTACCGCTGTGGGAAAAAGAGTGTTCTAATTCAAGGGTTTTGTTTAAAAAACCAGGTACAAAAATCCAACGCTTGTCGTCTAATTGATTAAGTGCTGTGTAATAAACGGCATAATGCGGATTGTCGGCTGTGGCGATGACAGCTGAGTGAATGGTTTCATCCACATTTAGAGCAGAGAGTATTTCTGTTGCGCCATTTTTATCGTCAAAAAGCAGTGCGGCGGGCGTACTGTTTGCACCGATGATACGCGCTTGGGTGGTAACACGTTGCTCAAGTTGCACAAATTGACGTTGTGCATCCATGACAGTGTAGGTTATTAACACAAGCAATAAGGTAATCGCAATGGCAACAGCAATCAGGCGGGTAATTTTTGTTTTTATTGAATGGAGAGAAAAAACTGACATATAAATTTTAGGGTGAGCTATTCATTAAACGTAATAATTTAGAGCTGATACTGAGTTTTGCTTTAGTCATCGCTTTTAAATTTACGCGCATTTTAACTTTATCATTATCGGTATAGTATTGAATAATGCCGCCATCTTGTAAAAAGTTAGCTTCACTACTGATTGTCAATATCGGGGTTGTTTTTTGTTGTTCAAAAAAAGTTTTGTTAAAAATATCCACATACAGAATGTGGCACTGATTTGGATGTGATGTAGTAGAAATAAGCTGAATCTTCAAGGGTTTGTTTTTAACGTATCGTCCTTGTATTTCTTCTAAGGGTTGTTTTAGCTCGCTTTCGGCTGAAATACAAATTGAAAAAAAAGGCGTTCGCATTTTTTCTTCCGACCAAGATGTAAATTCACTTAAATGAATTAGATAAACGGCTTTAATTTCAGCCATTGAAGTAGTCATTTCATCTTCATCTGCAAGCACTTTAGGGGTAAAACACGCATAAAGCAATGTCGTCCAAAATAATACTAGGTAGAAAAATTTTATCATGAGCAGTAACTCTACCTGTGGTTTAAGAAGAATGAGTGGTCACTAACATAATTTACTGTCAATTTTTATATCTAGGTGTGAAATTTTAAGAATATTAGGGTGTTACTGTAACACAGCTGTGTTTAATTGATAATGAAAAAACATAGCTCTATCAGTTAGTCGCGTGTAAATAAATAAAATTACTTTATTTATCAGGGTGTTATAGTGATTCACTTTTAGACTTGCCATAACTTTATTAAAATGCTTGGTTTTTTATTTCACAGATTCATAGGTAAAATTGGCGTAGCGCAGATTGAGTTTTCAAGTTGTAAGGTTTTACTTTAGTGATACCCTTAATTTTTATTTTCTTCTTTTTCAATTACATCAAATTGCCCTTCTAATTCGTCTGAGGCTTGATAATGTGATTTGGGAATAAAAAATCGTGCAAATAATAACCCTGCTTCAAATAACAAACAAATCGGAATAGCTAATAAAGTTTGTGATAGTGCATCGGGTGGGGTTAAAAACATAGCAATCACAAAGGCTCCGACAATCACATAAGGGCGGGCTTCTGAAAGTTGTGTTGGGCTGGTAACACCTGTCCAAACTAACACAATGGTGACAATGGGGACTTCAAAGGTGATACCAAAGGCAAAAAATAAGGTGAGAGTAAAGTCTAAATATTTAGCTATATCGGTCATTACCGTGACACCTGCTGGTGCGGCGGTGGTTAAAAAAGCAAACACCAGGGGCAATACTACAAAATAGGCAAAGCTAACGCCGATATAAAACAGGGCAGTACTGGCAATCAAAAGTGGCAAAACCATCTTTTTTTCGTGTGCGTATAAACCTGGGGCAACAAATGACCAAAATTGGTACAAAATGATAGGTACAGCGATAAAGCCTGCACAGACCAGCGAGAGTTTAAACGGGGTGAAAAAAGGCGATGCCACATCAATGGCAATCATGGTGCTATTTTCAGGCAGATGTTTCAGCAGAGGTACGGATAGGTAGCTATAAATTTCGTTAGCAAAAGGAGCTAAACAGAGAAATATTAGCAATACCGCAAGCACAATGCGCAATAAACAATCACGCAATTCCATGATGTGGGCAAGAAAGGGCTGATTGCTGTCAGGGTGAAAAGGGTCGTGTTTCATTCATTGCCTGATTTTGTAAGAGAAGTTGTGTCGTTTACTGTGGGCGGTGGCGGGTGCATTTTGGAATGCGCAAGGTCTGCAAGATGCTCCATATCATTTTCAACCACGCGAAGATGGGCTTGTTGCTTTTGCAATTGCTGTTGAAACTGAGCTTGCTGCTGCGCCATCATTTGCTTCATTTCTTCTAGCTCTAATTCGTGATGAATTTCAGCTTTCAGGTTAGCAGAAATAGCCCGCATTTTTCCCAGCCAAAAACCTACGACCCGCGCAACTTTGGGCAGCCGTTCAGGGCCTATGACCAGTAAGCCGACTAACCCAATCATGCACAATTCTGAAAAACCTATATCAAACATAGCGTTATTTGTCGGTTGTGTTTTCAGAAGCAACAGGCTTTTCGGTTGCTGAACGCTGCATCGTTTCGTTTTCAGGTGATGTTTTCGATAGTTTTTGTTCTGTTTCCCCTTCGCTCATCGCATCACGAAAACCTTTAATTGCGCCGCCTAAATCCGAGCCTAAATGACGCAACCGTTTCGTACCAAATACCACCATCACGATAGCTAAAACGACCAATAAATGCGGAATACTAAAACCCATGACGAACTCCTGAGAGTGTAAAAAATAAATTTATTGACGATTTGCTTTTTCTTCTAGCCCTGATAAGCCAAAACGGCGTTGTAATTCATTTAATACTTCATCAGGGTGCAAGTCTTGCTGTGCCAATAATACCAAACAATGAAACCACAAATCCGCCATTTCATAAACAATTTGTTGTTTATCAGCACCTTTTGCTGCAATCACGGTTTCGGTGGCTTCTTCACCAATTTTCTTTAAAATGGTGTCTAAGCCTTTGGAATACAAGCTGGCAACATAGGATTTATCGGCAGATTGGGTTTTGCGTTGTTCGAGGACTTGGGCAAGTTGAGTAAAAGTATTATTCATAATATTTTGAATTTTAATAAAAAATTAATGAGGATAGCGATGTACAAACTGACTGACAGTTTCGGATTCATTTATATCCGCCATAAGAATGCCTACCTCTTCAATTTGCATTTTGACATCATTAAATGCGTCAAATAATATTCCACTTTTCTCATCGGGCGTATGATAGGTAAATAAAATATTTTCAGGCTGAATAAACCCATGTCGTTTTAATTGTTTTATTTTCATAAGCCACGTTAATCCGTGTTCAATTAAAGCATTAGGTTCAGAATGTTTAAAGTGAATTGGTTTAATCGCGGATTGATGTAGTTTATTAATAAAAGGAAGATTCACTTTATATTTATCATCGTCACCTAAAAAACCACTTTTGAATTGTTTTTCAAGCCCATATTTTTTTAATAAAGCGTGAATTATTTTTTTCATTACTTCTTCGTAGTTTTCTTTATGTGCAAATTTTCGATTCACATAATGCTCAAATAAATCCGTTAATGTTTGAACTACATTTGTACTTAATAAAACACGATTTTGGCTATATTGAATCACCCCTTCACGAGGGCAAATTAATTCATCATACATATTTATTTTAATGTGTGATGAATTTCGTAATAACAATTGTATTTGTTCAAGTTCTGCCCGAATAATTTGAATCGCGGCGACATAAATCTCTCGGTTCAATGGCGCAAAAAAATCGGTCATGCGTTTGTATTCGCGACCAGAAAGTAATTCAAAATGCAGTTCATTTTTTTCAGGCAAATAAAGAACGATACCGATATTGGCAAATTCTTCTGTTTCAACAAAGGGTTGAAAGCGAATGATACTGTATTTACAGAGTTGTCTATTCATAACCATTTTGACCAAACTCCACCGTGAGCTTCTGATTGCAGTCGTTGAAAAGTGACATCCACGTCAAAAATTTTTGAGTCTTCGTTTTGCGCCTTCCATTCTTCGGGTATTGTATCCCACGCCTGCGACCAACTTAAAAGGCTATTTTGTAGCCTTTGTTCAAGTGCTTGTTTGTCCAGAATATCAAGTTGTGATGTTGAAAAATGTGCCTGACAAACGTGCGTTTCCTTAAAATCCTGCAAATTAAACGCAGCATCAAACGCCAAGTTGTGGTCGATAATGTGAAGTTTTTGCTCTCCACTTCCCCATAGTAAATTAGGATTACCGGCATTTTCTATCCATAATTCGAAAAACAAAATATCTCGCTGTAATTTTTTATCGACTTGATTCAACAAGTGATATTTAAAATCCGTTGCAGATTCAACCTTTTCAGAAACAAATAATTTTCCTTGTCCTAAAGAAGCTAGAGCATCTTGACCATAACTCTCGACTAAAAGTGAATTAATGTAAGCAATGTGAAAGTTGGGAATGGGTAAAGCAAAGTTTTTTGCAAGATGCGCAGCTAACTATTCTTTGATGAGTCCTGAAGCCGTTGCGCCTTGTCCTTTAGCATAGTAGCTTTTACCATCGTCACCTGTACAAAGAAAAGGCTTTGTAAATCCTTGAGCCGCGATTTTTTGAATTTCAATCAATTCAAGCATTAAAACTTATAAATCTCATCAGGATTTTTTAAAACTGGCTCAATTGTTTGCCATTGTTCATCAATTAATTGCCGATAAAAACAACTTTTCCGTCCAGTATGACAGGCAATGCCGCCTTCCTGTTCGATTTTCAATAAAATCACGTCTTCATCGCAATCAAGTTGAATCGCTAACACTTTTTGCCGATGACCGGATTCTTCGCCTTTGCGCCATAATTTATTGCGGGAGCGTGACCAATAGACCGCATAGCCTTCTTGTGCGGTTAAAGCCAACGATTCGCGATTCATCCAGGCGAACATTAATATTTTGCCGGTGTGTGCATCTTGGGCAATGGCGGGAACTAAGCCATCGGCTGTAAAGCGGATTTCATTTAACCATTTCATCTTAAATTCCTTCAAAAGGAAAACTATTCAAAATATTTTCTGCCAACTGATAGAGTCCGAAATAGTCATAATTTGGCTTTCCCATCTTTGGAGTCCAATATCGCCCATGTGCTAACCAATGACGATATTTAAAAGCTCCTTTTAAATCTTCGATTAATTGTGGTTTAACACTTGTATTTTCTAGCCATACGTTAAATATATCATCTTCTAAAGAGGCTTTTAGTTCTTTGGATTTAAATAACTCTCTTAGAGCTTTAGATAACCTATCTTTTTTTCTTTTTTTAACACGCTCTTTGTAATCTATTCTGAACATAGCTTCTAATGCTGCTAATAATGAAAGAGATGTGGAACGTTCTAATTCATCAAATCTGCTGTTTAATTCAGCAGATAATTCTTCAACACTGTAATCTAAAAAGCGATTTTCAAAACTTGGATTTTTATCAGAAAAATAAAGTCGTAAAGAAGCTTCACTATCATTGTAATAATTTGCTATCTCTTC
>JFJP01037494.1_pt1 | contig 31740 bp, 33 predicted proteins | sample 431651 | NCBI WGS metagenome assembly JFJP01 (sample SAMN02602958, study PRJNA72255) | Microbial mat metagenome, whole genome shotgun sequencing project. | biome: fresh water; feature: sink hole; material: water; isolation source: purple microbial (photo- and chemosynthetic) mats found in... | reverse complement strand
GCCTATGACCTGGGCCAGCTTCATGATGACATGTGACTTGCCACGGCCGGTTTTCATGACGATCAAGCCACCGCCGTAGCCATACGCGAAACGGCTCTCGGCCTTGACGCATACCTTGGCCTGCTCCTCGGTGAGGGTGCCCGTATAAGAAAGGGAAACAGGGCCGGAACTGAGAGGGGCAGGTTGGCTACCGCGCTTGTTTCTCCAGAGCACGGCTTCGGAATTCGGCAAAGTCAAGCCCATCTTCTTGTCGAAGAGCCTGATCTTCTTGACGTATTGCGAATACTGGTTGTTGTCCTTGGACTCTACCGTGTAGAACGCTTCGATTCCTTCTGGCAATTGAACTTGTGGGTTTCCCATAGCTTCATGGCTGATTCGGTAGAATATTCGCTCGCGTAATTTTGGACCGTCTGGCCGTTCTCCTTCACGAAAAACCCCAACTTCAACATGAACTCGTTGAATTGCATAGCTATGCTGTTAATCGCCTTACCCTATCCGCCAACCTACCCATTTCATCTTGGCGAATTTTCGGGTAGGCGTATGGCGGATAAGGAAAAACGAATAACTCGCGATTATTATACTCAAAAAAATCCCCTGTAAAGGGGATTTGTTTTAGAGGTCAGCGTTGGACGGGAAGATGTTCGCGATATTTACTTGCACGTCCGGGACGCTGGCTTTCATCTTGTGCCATACTTTTATGGCGGCAAGTTTAGTGGCGTAGTCTTCTATGATCTCGCCCTTGGGGGTGCTTGCCTCCGCGTTCTTCATGATGTGCATGAGGTTCTTGGCGATGAAAGCCTCAGTGATGCCGACGGCCTCCATCTCGGCTACGAGAGACAGCCGCTCCTGTTCCTTCACGGCGATGGGAGCCGCTTGGGAACCGGAAGGCGGGACGAGCGATACGTCGTTCTTGATGAATTCTGCCATAGTATGGGGATTAGAAACGGGTGGCTCCATGCCAGCGGACCTTCTCAAGCGGGACTTTCTTGGCGAACACCGTCTTCCACTTCGGGGCGAACTTGCTCACGGCGTAAGGCTTTACATCCTTGTCCCCGGCATAGTGCTCGACGTAGCCGGATACGATGGACTGGGACCTGGCTTCGCCTAGTTGCTTCGTGAAGGCGTCCCACTTCGGATCCTTGGCGAAAGCCGGCTTGGCGTCCCAGGCTTGTGTCGGATTATATTTAGGCTTGTATCCGCCGGACGTCGGCATGCTATACCACGACGGGTTGGCGGAAGTCATCTTGGGAACCGCGCCCATGTATTTATCATAGGCCGCGTTGTTGGCGGAACCCTTGGACTTCGAGTAGGGGGTCTTAGATTTGTAAGAAGACGTCGTGGACGTGATACCGTAGGCCTTCTGCATATCGGCGGACAAGTTCGCGTCGATAGCGTCCTTTCTCGGAGTGTCCTGGAGGTCCATATGGCCTTTCCAGAAGACGTCGAGCGCCTCCTTGAGGATCACTTCGTTCTCAGGATTCGACGTGAAGACCTTGTCCTTGGCTATATTGGCGAGGTTATCCACGCTGCCGGCGAGGATGCCAAGCTTCATGGACGCCTTGTCTTCGCGGGTACCCGGGATAGTGTCGACCGACGCGAAGGCGTGCTTCATGAGTTCCAGGCGGGCTGCCGGGTCGGCTACCCACTTGGCGGAAGTCGCCATCACGGACTTTACCCAGTTGGCCGACGGGTTGCCCGACTGCCATTCATGGGCGAACGTCATGTCGAGAAGCGCCATCGAGTTCGTGAACGTCCGGATGTCTTCTTGGGCCTTGCCGTCTTTCTGGAAATAGGCCGGGTACTTCTCGGAGAGATACGCGACCGGGACCTTGACGAACGAGGTCTTGTCCGCGACGTACAGCAACGGGTACAAGTCCGACAGGATCGACGACTTGATCATGGAATCGTCCTCATTGACGAGCGTGCCGTATTTGCTTTGCCCGGCTACCCCAAGTGACCTCTCCTTCTGGGCGTAGTACATCTTTGTAGCGGCGTAGGAAAGCAGTACGCGGGCGGAACCCGGCACTTCTTTCTCGGAGAACGCCATCATGCGAGCGAGCTGGGTAGCTTCGATGTTCGGATTGAATTTGGCGAGGAACTCTTCGAGCGACTTCGAACCGTCGGCCATGCCTTCCTTGCGGATCTTCTTGTCGAGCTGGTCGATGAACAGCTTCATCTTCTCGGAATCATGGGTGCCCTCCTTGAACGGTACTGACGTCCCGTCGGATGAGATGCCATACTTCGACAGGTCGAACTTGGTCATCTCCTGCCAAAAGGAACCGGTACGTTCGGGCGTGAAGAAGCCGGGCGGGATGGTGCCCTTGGTGATCATGGCCTGGAGCTGCGGGTCGTTGGCATTCGCGATGGCATACTGGCCATATTTAGTGGCCGAATAGCTCGGTTCGTCCAGGAACGGGGCGATGACGGGAGCCGTGCTCAGAAAAGACAGCACGGTGAAGTTCGGGTCATAGAGCCACTTCTGCATGGACTCGAGATCACGCATCTCGATGGACGCCTTCAGGGACTTGTTTGCCTCCCCCGACGTCATCGTCGTGTAGGACAACCAGTCATCGGGCTGCTTGATCTTGCGCATGCCCGTAGGCTCGAAACCTTCTTGTAGGTTAAAGCGGCCCATACCGGTGAGCAGCTTGTCCATCTCATCTTGGGAAGCGTTCAGCGCGAAGCCGAAGTCCCCGGTGTCACGATAGCCGCTGACCAGCGTCGAAAGCGAGTTGAGCGGCTTGAGTTCCCGGAACGCGGCGGACATCGTCGCGGCGAGAGCTTGGTACGCGGCTCCGGAAATGCCGTTGTAGAACGTATGCTCTTCGCCCTTGACGTCGGAAAGCTTCACGGAGTTGTCCCAACCGCGCATCGGACTGGTGAGCAAGCGCATGAAGAACGCCTGGCTGAAGCCTTGGTAGTAGTCATTCAGGGCGAGGGCATAGTGCTTGGCCGCCTCTTCCGGGTCGTCCTTATCGAGGGAACGTCCCGCCATGGCGCCTATCTTCGCGATATACGCGGTAGCCGCGATGAGCCGGATGAGCTCCGGGTCTTTCAGGATTGAGCTGAAATCGCCGTCGATGGCCTTCTGCAACGCGACATGGATAGGCCGCGTGACGTCGGCAGCCCGCTTGACCATGTATCCCTGCAACGCCGAGAAAGGCAACCAGTCCGAGAACCAGTTTCTGGAGACGCCGGAGATGCCAGAGTTCGTAAAGAACTGGTCGTAACCCAGTATCGCGTCGCCACGGATCTTGTTCAGCTCGTCCAGGATGATCTGCCGAGCTGCCGGCTTCTGGGAATCCAGGTTCTTGACCAACTGGAAGAACTCTTCCAGGTCTTTCGGGGACTGTCCATACGGGGACTTGAGCAAGGCCTCCATGATACCCGCCTTCTTGGCGACATAATCAAAAGGCCAGTCCATCATGGAGTGCCAGCCGGTCTTGATGACGTCCCGGACGCCTCCCTTGAGCTTGTCTCCGGGAAGGCCCTCGGTGATCATGTCAATGAACTTGTTGAAACCGGTTCCTGCCATGTCCGGATCCAGCCCTTCGGTCGTACCGATGCGGCTTTGGGACCCGAGGAACCCGTACTTCTTTATCAACAGGTCGATTATCTCGTGGTCATAGACGTGCCGATTACCCACGACGCGTGTCACGAAGTTGAGGCCGTTGTATACCAGCGAGTTGGCCATGAGCTGGTTTCCGGAAGCCGCGCCGATGAAATACTTCAGGCTCGTGTTAATAGGCCGCATCTGCATCAGGACCTTGCCCATGAAGTTGTTCACGAGCGTGTCCCCCATGCAGTCGCGGGCGAACTTCTTGAGCGAGTTCTCGGTGATGGTGACGCCGGAGTCCTTAAGCTTCGCTGAAATGAGCTGCTCGATCTTCATCATAGCCGAGGCGCTCGAATCCAATCCGTTGATTCCGGCCGAGGATACCAACAAGTGCCGCAAGCTGGCGTAAGACTTGTCGTGCATGGCTTCGAAGAACGAACCCTGGTACAGCGAATCGCCCTTTGGTTGGTCATCGGCGAAATCACGGAGGAATACGGAGAGTATCTTATCGAAGTCCATACCGAATTCCGGCGTGCGGAACATGTTCTCGGTCTGGACGAAACCGTTCACGACTTCTGCGAAGTGCGCTTCAGTCTCTCCGCTGGCGGTGACGTTCACCGAACCGTCGGTATTCGCTTCGCGCTTAGACAATAGCTTCCTCGCTTGAGCGAACGCTCCAGTCTTAGTCGTGTCCGACATGTCGGTCGCGTCGTGCAGGTTCAATATCTTGGTGACGAGATACTCCTGGTTCCTGTCCAGCTCCATGTCGTTCATATCACGCTCACGCGGATCGAACCCAAGTTTCTCAATAGTCTCCTTGAGCTGCTTTCGGTCGCGTACGAGCTTTCCGATATCGGCCTTGACGGCGGAGTTGAAGTCGGACTTCGTCTTGTCCACCGAACGTCCTGCCTGGCTTTCCAGTTCGCTGAAGAAATTGGTGGCGGAACGGATGCCGCGCATGATGCTATGCGCAGGAGCGTCGGAACCTCCGCCGACACGGAAAGTATTGAACGCGTCGGGGACTTCGTCCACAGCTCATGCCAGGAGGGGTCCAGCTTGTGAACCCCCCATTTGACGGCGCGCGCCGCGAACGAACACAAACCTGCGATTTTTCCCATAGTTAGCACTGGCTAGTGATGACGTCCTCGGACTTGAAGTTCGCTACGGACGGGTCTTTCGCGGAAATGATAGCCGGTTTTTCCAGTTCTTCAACGATATGTTCCCGTCCGTTGACCGCGATGCGGTACTCTTTCCCATTATGGGTGAACTCAGCCGTGAGCTTCAACGCCTCGTTGCCGTCGTCCAGGATGGAGAAGCCGGTCTGGTTATAGGCGTTCTTGATATCCAAGACCTTGGTTCCGATTCGCTCGGCAGTATCTCCGTTCGTGAAACCGATAACTTGCCCAAGGGTTACGACGCCGTCGTCTTCTATCGCTTCGTATACCGGAAGGAGTGAGGACTCTATCTTCACCTTCTCCAACTTGATGTCCTCAAGTTTCGTACCCTTCAATGAATCGAGGCTGGAAGCGAAGATCTTGGACAGGTCTTCAATAAACGCGGGAGTATGGATGAACCCGTCGTCCTCGAATACCTTCTCCTGCTTTTGGACGAGATTGGCAAGGCTGTTCCTCAGCTTGACGTAGGCTATCGCCTCACGGTAAGCCTTGACGCCCTCGCTGTCACCGCCCAACTTGAAGATTGGGGCGTAGTCTTCTACGCCGGACTCGTAGTCCATCTTGGACTTCACCCCGCCCACGACGTCCTTGACGCCGAGAGCGGCTTTCCCGATCTTCTTTCCCTTCAGCGAGACGATATCGACTACGGACTTGACCTGGATGTCGCCGAGAGTGGGCGAGAGTACGGAATCCTTCAATGCCCGCAGGACGTTATCGGCGGTGGATTCCGGAGTGTTGGCGAACAGCCTGATCCCCGTAGTCGCTTCCAGGTCATTGACCAGTCCGGTGAACAACGGGTTACGGAACCAGTTCTTGTCGGTGAAAGTCATCCTGGTACCCGAGTCCGAAAGGAACGTGGTCTTGGTACCGGGGCGCAGCGCGTCGGCGAGGGCCGAGTAGTTGTAGATCATGTCTCCGTAGACCGTCCTGTCGCCGACCGTCACCGAAATCCTCTTGCTCTTGACCGCGTCGATGAGGTTCCCGATACCCTTTCCGACGAACAGGAAGTCCTCGGCGAAGTCTCCGAGCTCAGAATGGCCGGTGGCGAAATTGTACAAGTCCGCGAACGGGGAGAAGTATTTGTTCTCGGCGTCCGAATACCTCGGGTTCGTCACGACCGAACGGTGCGGGATGCCGAGCTCCTTGAGAAGCGCCTGCTTCAGGTACTCCGCGTTCTTGCCGTCGCTTTTTGACCAGGCGGCCTCGAGGAACGGCTTGACCGGACCAGCGGCGATCTTGTAGTTGGCCGGATGCCACATGCTTGCGACCGGGACGCCGACTACGCCGACGTCGCCCACGGACGGGATATCTACGAGATAGCGGTCCGTCATATATTTGTCCGCCGATTCCTTGATCTCCTCGATATGCGTCCACACGGCGGCGGCAAGCTGGTCCTGCAAGTCGCGTCCGGAGGATTCTCCGAGAGCCGTCATGACCTCCTTCTCGGCGTCCGTGAGATCGGAGCCCTTGCCGGGACGAACGTCTGCCGTGATGGACTTCACCATCTTCTCAAGCGCGTGGCCGAAACCCTGTTCCTTCGATTCCGAAGGCTTGAGCTGGGAACGGTCCCAGGTCGTGAAGTGTTTCCCGATACCGAGATACGCGTCAGGTTCCATGGAAGCGAACGCGAGGGCGGCCTTGGCGGGGCTTACGGATTCCGGGAGATACCCATAGGCCTTGAGGACTTCTATCGTCTTAATGACGGCGATGTCCTGCGATTCCTTGTAGCCGTTCTTCAGCGCGACGTCGGCGACGGTCTCGTTATAGGACTCGATGAACTCGCGCAGCGCCTCGCCGTCCCCGTTGGAAGAAGCGAGCGCCACCTTCTTGACGTATTCTTTCGCCATCCATTCCTCGGGAGTCCCGAACAGCATGCGGAACCAGGAAGCGGAGAGCAGTTTGTCGATGCTCGTCTTGGGGAGAGTTGTGCGTCCTTCGAGGATGTCGGCCATCAGCGCACCGACGTCCTTTCTCGCATAGGCGAGAGACACATCTGGCAAGAACGCATACTTCATCACCGCGTCGTTGATCGCTTCGAACGTGATCTCGCCGGACAGCGTTTCCGAAAGCTTGTCGTAAAGCGGGCCGGTCTTGTCCGACTTGGCGAACTTGAGATATTTTGAAATATCCACGAAGAAGTTACCGGGAACATCCTCGGCGATTCCGTTCTTGACGAGAGCCGCCCTGGCGATATTGCCCGGAGTGCTCAGCGCAGACATAGCCGCGAGAACGTCCTTCGTCTGCGTATTGCGGATCTTCCAACCCATCTTCTTGACGTAGGCCGTATCGTTGAACAAGTCCCTGAGCTTCGTGAAGAAGACGGGAAGCGGTATCTCCTTGTCGACTATCTCGACAGTGGAGAATATCGCGTCGCCCTTGCGACCTTCCTTTCCGTACTGCAAAGCCAAGAACTCGGACGTCATCTCACGGTTGCGAGCCACGTCTTTACGAAGATCGGAGTCCTTCGCGGCGATAGCGGCCGAAGACGAATACTTCTCAGGCTCGAACTCGTGCGCTATGCCCTGGCGGTTGAACACGCCGGAAAGGGTCTGGACATCCTTAGAGTGAGTCTCGACCTTTCCGTCCTCGCGAAGAACTAACTTCTGGCGCGTGAACCTCACGTCGAGCCAGTTGTCCATTATCTTCGCATAGTCGTCTTCCGAGAGCTTATTGAAGACGTCAGAAGAGATGATCAACGTATCGCCCTTCTTGGACAAGGCTTCGGAGATGCTGGAAGTCTTCAGGTTACCCTTGACTGTGAACGAGTAAGTCGAAGACCCGGCGGGATAGCCGGACTCGGACATGACGTAAACGGGATTCTTGGACGGGAGTGTGGCCAAGTCGTCGAATTCCTTGGCGCCTTCGGTGACCGGAAGCCGACCGGTATTGGAAAGGGTGGCCGCGAACTGCCGCATCATGTCCTGCGCGTCGCCGTTACGGGCGGCCTTCAGCATGGCGCGGATGTTCTCGCCGGAAGACATGGCGCGGTGGAAAGCGATGAGGCTTTCCGGGGTCATCTTGCTGTCCTTGGCGTCATACAAGTCCTTGTACGCCTTGCGCATGATTGCTTCGAACTTGAGTTCGTCCATGCCCGTATACCGCCCCTTGACGGCAGCGGCTACGTTCGTCGATATCTTGAATAGCAAGTCGGACTTGGCGGACTTTTCCTTGCCGGCGGCGAGCGAAACGTCCAGCTGCTCAAGCGCATGCGAAGCCCTGGCGGACCTGCGGAAAATATCAACCGCCTTATCTGGTTGCTTAATTTTAGAAAGCGTATCCGCCTCGTCGATCAATCGCGTCAAGTATCCCTCGTATTCCTTCTTAATAGCGCTGCGATAACCCCACAAGTCTCGAAAAAAATCGATGGCGAAACGGACGAGCTTCCTGATGCCGACCGGGAGCATTTCCAAAAACGCCTTTATGGAAGTCGTTCCGGTTATCGTCTCGGCCATATTTTCAGCGAACCATTCCTCTACGCGCGAAAAACGATAATCGGATTGAAGTTCAGTGGCGTGTTTTTTACCAAGCAGGTCGAACGATTCCTTAACCGTCATTAAGCCGGAGGCGGCGAGCTCGTTAGCCCGCTTCATTTTCGCGTTAAAGAAGGACTTAAGTACGTTTCCCCACTCCTCCTTGCTGAGATACCCGTTCAAATGATGTCCGAATTCATGCGCGAAATTAAGCTCAGCGTTACCGACACCCTTCATCACCGTCGTCCCGATAGCCATACGGATGACGGTACCCTCTTCAACGCTGAACCTAATGTTGCCGAGGGTATTCTTTTTATACTGCGGGAAAACGGTCAAGAGCGTCGTAAAGCCGTCTGAGTACTTCGCAAGATGCTTGTCCCACAACGCCAATACTGGTGCGGAAGTCAAGAATGAACGTGGATTTACCTTCTCGGCGCCGAAAAATCCCTTGCCTACCAAGCTTTCAAGCAACTTAGTTTGTACTGGCAAATCGTTAACCCTGGAAAGCGAGAGCTTATCAAGATTATAAAAATCCAAAAGCCTGTCACGTGGGAACGCTTTGGCGATATGCGAAATCAACAAGTCACGACATACTTCAGGATCTCCGCTTGCGGCTTCCCTTACTGCTTTGATATAATCAGGAGACAGGAACTTCTCAAGCTTGGCGACGATTGAGGAAAAATTAAACCCTTTGGCCTTTTTATGCAAATCAGAATAATCCTGGCGAAGCGCGATAGCTATTTCTTTGAAGCCATCCATCAACGGGCTCGTATCGGATTCGAACTTCTTAGCCACGCGTGCGACTACCTTATCAAGTCCGGAATGAATTATATCTTCCGAGACGACGGCTACCTTATCAAGCGATCCGAGAATCTCCTCAGCCTTACGCATGTCAATCGTCCGCGAACGTTTCTCAGCATTCTCCGGTTGCTTCTTCGCCCACGCTGCGCGCTTGGCGGCGTCGGCTTCGGCCTTCGTCTTGCGGTAAACGGCGTCGGCGGCGCTTTCGATTTCGGAAGACTTCAAAGCCGCGGCTTCGTCGACAGCCTTCTTGGACGATTCGGCCATTTCCGAAACGATTCCTTTGTCCCCGTAGGCTATCTTGCTCAGCTCGGACATGGGGGAAAGCGACGTGATGCGCTTCTTCAGGGCGTAGCCGGTTCCCGACTTCTCGAAAAACTTGGCCACTCCCGGGAAGAACGAACGCAAATACGTATAGGTTTCCCCGGACAGGGCGTACGACCCGGAGATGAACGCGGACTGGAAGTCATCATGGACGCGCAGCGCGGCTTCCCTCTCGACGCCCCTTTCGATAAGCATCGCGCTGAGCGGCTTGGTTCCCGAGGTGAAGTCGCCGTTCTTAAGGAATTCCGTCGCGTCGGCTCCGGTGATGACGTCGAACCACTTTCCGTTCGAATGGAAGTATCGGCCGAATGAGAAGCCCTCGGGTATCTTGCCTTCGGAAGACGCCTTGAATAGCGCCTCGACGTACGCGCTGAACGCCTTGCCTACGGCTTTCGGGTCGGTTCCGACCGTGGTCGCGGCGCGTTGCAGTTCGGCTATGACGTCTTCCGGGACGCCCTTGAAAGAAGCGGAACGGTTGATGACGTCGGCGAGCTTCCTCGGAAGCAGCTTCCCGTCCTTGAACGAGAACAGCGAAGCCATGACGTCGCCGAGAGACAGCGTCTTCTCTGACGTACCTGGCTTGGCGCGGCCTTCGACTACGGAAGCATAACGAGCCGAAGCGTCGGAAGCCGCCTTGGCGGCGTTCTCTCCCGCTACCTTCTCTACCGTCTTGGAACCGGTGGCCAAAGCCTTGTCCATCTGGTCAGAGACCTGCTTGGCGAGCGAAGCTACCGTAGCGTCGACCTTCCCTTCGGTGACGTACTTCGCCATCATGTCCTTGATCTGCTGCGCCGCCGGCATCTCATCCGGAGACGGGACGTAAGCCGCGCCGTCTTTGATTCCGGCGTTGGCCTGCCGCGTGATATGCGCGAGCGTAGCCGGGATGTCGCCCTGCTGAATGGCCATGATCGCTTCCTTGGACAGGAAGGCGTCGGGATTCGCGTTGGCGATACCGATACGGTCGAAGATATCCTTGGCCGCTTTGGTACGGAACTGCGGTTTGAGGACTAAATAAAACATGGAGTCGCCGACGGCGTTGCCCATCATGTCCTGGAACGCCTCTTCGGAGTTGAACGTGTGGCCGCCTGCAAGTACGTTAAAGGCGGAAGAGAAGGCGGGGTTGATGACCGCGTTCTGCGCAGCTTCTCCGGCTACGCGTACGGCCTTGCCGATGGCCCAGTCCTTGGAGAACACGGGAACCGCGTCTTCCATGAGATCAAGCGTCTTCTCGACCGTCTTCAGCCAACGAAGGGACTCGTCAACGATTTTCTGCGCGCGGCCCGCGCCCTTGGTAGCCAAGACGACGTCGGCGATGGCTACGGCGATGTCCGGGGAATTGTCCAACAACGAGTTCCAACCGTTGGAAATCATCCGCGCCGTGCGCTTGCCGATACCGGAAGACGCGTCAAGATGGTCGACACGTTGGGATTGGGCGAAGTCGGAAGACAGGGTATCTAAGCCAAGCGTCTCGCCCCCGGTTCCTTCGGCGAACTCTGAGAGGGAAGTTGCCGCCCAGTTCAAACCTTGCGTAAGCATGTTCACACCGGCCCCACCCAAGTCTGACACGGCGGAAATCAAATCGCCGGAACCTAATGCGTCCATACCAAGACTGGCGAGCTTGTCGGTTTTCTTGGAGTTGACTTGGCCCTGTCGCTCTTTGTACTCGAGTTCGATACGCATCAGTTCCTTACGCCGCGCGTTGAGCACGGGCTCGGAAGCGGCTTCGAAGTCGAAGTCTGAAGAGCTGGAAAGATTACGGAGCTTGACCGCCTCCTTCATGACGTCCGCAATATAGGATTCCTGGGTAGCCTTGTACTTCTTCAGGAACTCGGCGTCCTGTTCGGAGAGACCGCCCGGACCGGAAGACAATTCGCTCCATTTCTTTTGGTAAGAAGAAGCAAACTTGTCGGAAAAATCCAAGGGTTCCAACATGGCATTGACATCTGTCATGCCGGAAGCGGACCTGAGCATGATGTCAAAAAACGACTTGCGGGCTTGGCTGGTATTGGCCACGCCGGAAGCAGACATCTTAGCCTCGTCTTCCTGTCGGGAAGCGGCCTGGCGCTCAACCTGCTCGTCGGTGACGTTCTTGTTCGTACCGCCCGACTTGAGGTAGTTCACGAACTTGGCCTCGTCCTTGACGATGCCGAATTTCTTAGCGTTAAATATCACGGCTTCGCGCTCGACCTGGTCGTTCGCATTGGCGTAAGCGCTCTTGAAGGTCTTAGCCGACGACTCGTCGTCGGTACCGATATCGCTGGCGATGCCGGTCAACGAGCGCATTCCTTCGGCTACGAGGTTGTCGGCCCCGGTCTTGACCATGTCAATGACCTTGTCGCGGTTCTCCCAGGCGTTCTTCGTCATGTCGACGACTTTGCCTATCTTCTGGGAACCCGTGGTCGGATCCCATTCCCCAGGTTGCTCGGGGGCAGGAGAAGGAGCGCCGGAAAAAAGGCTCTCGTAAGGATTCGCGGGGGCCGTATTTTGTTCCGGTACTGCGCCAGCAGTTCCCTGGAACAGGTCGTCGTAGATGTTTGCCATGCGGTGAAAAGTGATTCTCTGCCCGCATTCTATGGAAAACTTAGCATAAAAAAAGGGGAACCTCACGGTTCCCCAATTTGGCTACTCGGCCTTGCGAGCGCCCGTACGGCTCTTGAATTTCTCAAGCCTGGCCTTGTATTCCTCTTCCGAGACTACGACTACGTCGTACCCGGATTGCTTAATCAGCATGACGGTTCTCGTAGCCATCAGCGTTTCTTCAGGCCCGAAGTCGCAGAACAGCCTGTCTTCCTCGTCATGGGTCCCGATGATATACATAGGATTATACGTATTATTATGCGAGTACCCCCATCCGGAAGAGCCCGTGCAAGGCCCTGAGCTTCTGGTCTATGTCGGAATCTTCCTTGGTATCGTACTTGATGATGAACGTGTTGTTCTTGAACTGGCAATGCTTCGGGTATTTCCGTAGCAGGCCCACGATCTCGACGCGCTTGCTCGCAGATACGTCGGCAGGAACGGGAACGCTTATCTCGATGGACGTACCGAGCCTGTCAAGCGTCGCTTGGATGCGCCTGCTGACGACCATGTCGTTCAGGAAGCAGGTCAGCGGCTCGTCGTTGGCGTCGACCCTTGACCCGATGCCGAAGTTGTCGGCGAGTATCTCGAAGAGCGGAGTCTCGTCGCCCATCTTCAGCATGCGCCACATGCAGAGAAGATACGCTCCGATCATCGCTTTGCGGTCAGTGAGGCCCTTAGCCATGCAGTCCTTCTCAGCCTGTAGGAACTTGAGTTCCGGGTCGCGCTTGCGCCATTCGGCGGCGTTAGTCAGCAAATCCTTGAAGATGGACTTGCCACGTAGGGCTGACAACGAGTCCGGCGATCCGCTCCGATCCGTCTCGAACATGGGAACCATGACGCAACGGTTGGTGACGGACTCCTGGACCGGCAGGCGCTCGCCGTCGATGACCATGGACGCCCTGTAGGTGAACTCTATGTTGTCCCCGGTGATCAGACCAGTCCCAGATTTTGCCCGGTTGATGATGTCGCGGACGATGGACTCCTTATCGGACCGGATATCGCCCGTGAACTCTTCGATGTGCATCAGGAAGTTGTCTGTGCCCATCTGCTTCAACGGCTGCAAGCTGGTAGACCTGACGGACAGCTTCCTAGAATCTGACGTCAGGCCTACGCTTTCCTTCATAGTGGAGAGCAGCGTGGACTTACCGACTTTGGTCAATCCGGTAAGAAACAGGCCCGGTACGATGAACTCAGCCTTGGCTTTCGCCACGAACTTCCAGTAGTCAGCTGAGAGGAACGCGGTACAGAACCCGAGAAACGCGCAGGTGGACACTCTCGGGGACCAGTTCTTCTTGAGATTATCTAAGAAATCCTTGGCCGTAATCTCGTCCTTATTGGCTAGCGAGAAAGGAATCTCCTCGTTGGCGTAATAAGCGTCGTTGGCTCCGGGGACGAACTTGTTCTCGGTGACCGACCAGATATGCTTGCCGATCACGAACCTGTCCCCGCGCCAACCGTTGAGCCATTCGTAGTTGAACGACGGGACTTGTCCTCCGCGAACCGCGAAGTTCATGGCGAGATAGAAGTCGAGCAGGTCTTCTTCTTGACCATGAAAGACGAACTGCATCGGCCCGTATTTCCGGTTGAACTTCTTCCGGTCCTCGACGAACTCGACGATGAACCGTTTGTCGTCAGTCCTATCGAGACGTTCTAATACATAGAAGCTTTGCGGCTTGGCGAGTTCGCCCTTCCGGAAGTATTTAGTTTCAATTACTCCGGCTACCCGTACTGGAGTGCGGAACAGGACGACTTCGGTCTCCATGACGTTGCCGTCCTTCTTCAGGCGCTTCTTCTTATAGACGACGTCGTTCTTGGTGAAGATGACGTCGCCCGAACTCGTAGCCAACGGCACCATTACGGCGTCAGCGCGTCGTTCATGCAAGTTCAAGTTGAACTCTGCCTGCAAGAAGTCGCGTATGAGCTTGGTGTCGCCCCTGAAGTAGTAGTGCAAGAACGGATAGGTCGATCCGCGAGGGCGTTCCTCGATAGGATGAAGCTCTTTCGAGAAACAATTCACGTAGTTGCCCTCGACGTTGAGCCGGTAGCCTTCGGTGCGCTTACGGACGACTTCTCCCGTCTGCTGATTGGTTAGCTCTATATCTATATAGCCGGTCTTGCCGGAGATCTTATGAAGTTTGAACGTCTGTATGACATTGCCATGCTCGCGCGGGTACTTCTCCAGCTTGTGCAGGACGTCGGCCATCGGTACCCGGTTGACCTTCTCCATATCTGAAGCTACTTCCATGCGCAAGCGCAGGTCGCTGCCGGCGTCCACTTCGATCTTCTCGTCGGCATAGGCCGAGTAGTGCTCCATCATCCCGTAGGTGACGCACTTGTGCGGCTGGATGAAGATGTCTTCGGGCTTCTCGCACTTGACGAGAACAGGAGACTCCCTATCGCCGTCCGGTCCCCAGTCCGCCCTATAGAGATCGACGTCCAACGGGACGCCGGTCTTCCAGTGCTTGGTGAACGGGAGCCGCATCAGGCGCTTGACGCCTATGGCGTTCGGGTCGAAGTAGCCGAAGCTCTCGGCGAAGTTCCTTTGGATGCCGTCGAGCTTGGTCTTGTGCTTGCGATACGATTCGCGCCTCGCCGACTCTTCCAACATGAACCAGCAGTGCACCCCACGGACGGTTTTCGTCACGAAACCCAGCGGCAAGTTGTGCTTGCCCGCCATTTCCGTGACGTGGTCCATGAGTTCTTGGACGGTGTTGATACCGTCGTCTGCGCACTTCTCGTCCAAGTCGATGTCGAACCAGATGGCCGGAAGATAGTCTTCGATGTCCTGGACGTTGAGCTTCTGCCCGACCGAATTGGTTTTCGCCAAGTTTCCGGCGGGCCTGAAAGCCAGCGCGAAAGCCATGGACGAGTTCACGGACAGGCAGGTATCCAAATCATTGTACTTGGAACTGTCGAAGCCCGTAGGCCTCGCGCCGTCAGGGGCGTCCGGGTACATGAACAGGCCCGGCGACCCAAACAGGGACAGGAATTTCTTGAGTTGCTCCATAGTTTCGCAGGCGTTACGCTAAACACGTTCGTCGGCTTCGAGGTGCCTGGGAACTTTGGAGTCGTCGTATTCGCTGATGTACATGACGAACGGGGACTTGCCCGTAAGCGCTATGTCCTTCAGCGCGGAGACCGTCTTATTAGAATCTACGACGGCCTGCTTGAGCTGGTCGAGCGCTCCAGGATATCCGGTCAGCGGCTTGTGTTCTTTGGCCAGTTCATAAACGGTCTGGAATTCTTCCCGTTTCCCGCCGGCTTCCACGAAAAAATGCTCGAGGATGAGCATCGGTTTGCCGGCTAGGCGCAGGGTATAGTGGAACCCTTCGTGATTGCAGAAGAACTTCGGACCGGAATCGTCGACTGAGCAGCGGAAATACTTGCGGGCTGGTTCTTTTCCCATGATTGGTCGAGTTATGCGGGTGGCTCGGACAATATATCCGAGGACCGGCTAAGGTCAAGTTGCCCCGATTGTCTCCGGGGCGGGAGCTATGCCGCTATCTTTTCCCTCGGGAGCGACCCGTTGCCGGAAGGCCGTAAATGCCATGCCGCTGACCCCCAAAATCAGGCGCTTAACGTGGTGTAGGCGGTACTTGCCAGCTGAAGATCTACGCGTTGCTCGCCATATACTCGGCGAAACATAATCCATAGTACCCGTATTTCAACGCGGCCCAGACTTCAGGGGCGTACATATGAAGCTCTACCCGCCTGATGTCCTCGATGGACATTTGGAACCCGGCCATCGAGTATTTAGTATTCTTTCGCCTGGAACCATCGGCGACTATCGCGAGGTTCTTGGCGTTCGATACCCTGCCGTCCGGGACGAAGATCGACCTGTATGACTGGGTATCCGAAGAATCGAAGTGATGCCATACCGGGTTGGTCGAGCTTCCTGGTACGTTGACACGGAGCTCGTATTCGTAACAGCGCCTGATCGCGGACTCCTTTTCCATACATTCCGAAGCGTAGAACCAGCGTCTAGGACCCTTTGTCCTATCCGTCTTCGTAGCCTCGAGCGAACCGTCGATGGCTTTGCGCCACTTCTTCGGCGATATCTTACCGAGCCTGAACTTCTTATAGGCGCAGACGGACTTGAAGCAGGCCAACGCCTTGTCCTGGTCCCAATGCTCCATGAGAGACAGCTCGTCGGCGATGGATATGCCGAATATCTTAAGCGACCTGACTGAGAACATGTGCCAGAATTTGACGCGCTCTATCGGATCGTCCGGTGAGAACAGCGCCTTAGAGGCTTCCACCAATAAATCGGGGGAGGCCGGCTTGAAGGCGATAGCCATGTTACTTCTTAGATTTCTTGGACTTGCGCTTGACCTTGACGACGCGCTCATTGAGCGAACCGAGCCCGACTTTAGCGAAGCGCTTGATGGCGTTGCGCTCCTCATAGTTCGGCCTGCCGAACGTGACGACCAGCGACTGGCTGGAGCCGCTAAGCGCGAAGTTCTTCGGGCACGTGACCCGGACTACCGTCTTCCCGTCCTGGGAAAAACGGGCGAGGGAAGAGTTCACCTTCAGGCGCGGATTGAGATCCGGGTTCAGGAACGTCGCGAGCAGGTCGGAGTTCGCGGCGATCAGGTCGAACGCCTTGCCGAATTCTTTGTTGTTCATGTTACGACGGTTAATTATTTGAAGATGGCGATGAGGATCGCGACGAGGGTGAACGCACCTAGGACGCAGGCGGTGATGATCAGGTTCTCGACCTTCGCTTCCAGCTCAGTGAGATCTTCGTCAAGCGGACCGTAGAGACCGTTGATTTCCTTGGCTGACGAATCGAGCACCTTCTGCGCGCGTTCCAGCGTTTCGACCGACTTCTTGGACATGTCGACGATGACCGTGGCGTTCTCCGTATTCGACTTGTTGAACGCGACCAGCGCGTCGATGGCCTTCTGCATCTCTTCGGCGTGGCGCGTCTCGGATTCGACGAGAAGCTTGGCCGCGTCCTTGAGAATCTCGTCAGGAGACTGCGTCTTGGACATGGCTTCCACGGCTTCTACGACGTCGGCCTGCGGTTCTCCCAAATCCTCCGGCTTGATTTCGAGCAGGTTTACTTCTTCTCCCATATTTCGCTGATTACATTCCAGGTAATGACAGACCGGATTTGACGTTCTTGTTCATCTTGTATTGCATATACGGCGTGAGGTCCCGCTTGAGCGGGAAGACCTTATAGCCGTCTTCGTGGACCCATAGGGCGGCCAGTCCGTCGAACGGACCGAACTCGGGTTCCAGCAGCTCCGCGTACATGCTCGTCTGCAACCCGACTTTCTTAAGCTCTCCGGTCTTGGACTTGCCCTTGTCGTCTAAGATGCCGTAGATGAACTTGTAAGCGCCCCAGCTCTTCCAGTCGATGACCCACTTCTTCCTGCGTCCGTCGGTGTCGGTGACGAGTATCACGCCGTCCGAAGTTCCGGTATAGTCCGGGCCTTCGATGCGGCGCTCGGACACTACGCATTGGACCTGGTAGTCTTTGAAGAACTGGACCAGAGACCTGACGTGCCCCTCGAGATAGGTACCCTTCCATGAAGGGCACTTTCCGAGAAGCATCAGGTCCTGGGCGCAAGCGTGCATCTGGGTACCGAAGTTGCTGAGCACGTCCATCACGAGCGTCCTGGACAGCGATCCGGACAAGTCGGCGATGCCTCCGGCCACGACTCCCTTCTTTAGAAGGGCGTCACGCAGCAGGGCGTCGTTGAAATACTTCGGGTCGAACGGCCAGATTTCGGAGATAATCTGCGTGACCGAAAGCTTCTGCGTCATTAGAACGACTTAGATTCGATGGACATGAAACCGTAATCGGGGTTCTTGGACGCGTCTCCGACCTTCTCGTTCTGCTTGATGAAATACCAGATGTCCGACCGGGCGGCCTTGTCTTCGATGAACTTCTTGAAATGCTTGGCCGTCGTCTTCGAGAAGAACGCTACGGCGGGGTCGTAACCGATGACGTCCCGGACGGGAATGACTTGACCGTTGAACGTGAAGTCGCTGACGGTATTGATGGTCGCGACCTTCTTCCCATATGAAAAGAACGTGGCCTCGCGGCCTGCGCTATTGATATCCTCGATGACGATCTGGTCCTTGGCCTGGTTGTAAGCCTTCATGTTAGTCTATTTTAGAATGTGACCCTACGCTGGCCCAGTCTTTGGAACCTTCGGTAGCCCGAGCTATTTCCTCGAACTTCTCGGTACCGACGAACTCCTTGAGCTTGGACAGATATAAAGTCTTATATTGGTTCTCCTGTTGCAGCTTGGCGCAATGCTGGAGGAGAAGCTTGTTCTCCCCCTTGCATTGCTCGGAAGCTGCTCCGGATTTGTCCGACGGCAACGCCAACGCGAACGTCTCGTCCGCGATATCCGCGACGAGCCTGGCTAATCTCATGGCCTCCTTCACCTCCTCCGGGGTCGACCCGGCGGGTACGGTGAAAGACTGCTCGTTCGTGGAATACTCGCGGTCAGCTAACCTGCTGGACACGCGCGCGTTGACTGCCGTCATGGTATCTTGGATTAGTCCGGGCTAGAACACGTCCGCGAGATTCGTCGGCTCCGGCATGGAGGAAGCGACGGGCTGGGGAGCGGACTGGGCCGTAGACGGGAAGGACTTCGTCACGATGCGGTGGATCTCCTGGATCTTCTCGGAGATCTTGACGACCTTGTCGAGAGGGGAGGGTCCGTTCTTGGCGAACGTCGGGGCGTAGTAGTCGCCGTTGTCGTCGCTGATGGCGATCTCGTTGGTCACTCCGAACGTCGTCATGAAATTGGGCTGGTCCTTGGAGATGCCTTTGCTGACGATACGGCCGACGACCGGGGAGAACTGGACGCGCATGAGCGTGTCCTTGTCCGCGTCGTAAAGATACACGACGTTGAACATGCGGAACTTGTTCACCTTGAGCTGGGCGGCGAACTCGGGAGACTTGATCTGCGAGTAGCTGAACTCGCCGGTCTTCTCGTATTTGGTGCCCTCGCCTTCGGTGCGGGTACGCCGCTTGACCGTGATCTTCTTGGCGCCTTCCTTCATCTCGTCGAAGGTGAACGGGTCCGAGACATAGGAGTCCGAACGGGACTTGCTGACGATGCGGTCGGCCATGAATTGGAAGGCCGTGTAAACGACGACGCCGGAGAGGCTCTTCGTCTCGACCTGCTTCTCGCCGTCCCAATAAACATAACTGCCGGTCTTCGGCTTGAAGTTCACTTCGACCGACTCGACGTAGTTCTTGGGTCCGTTGGACCCGGGCAGTTCAAGGCTCATACAAAGAGGATGAGAATATAATGCGCTTCCATCTTTAATTCCGGACGACCGGCCGGGGCGGGGCAAACGCTATGCTGGAAGACGGCCGTAGTATACTTACGGCAAAACGCGGGTCAACTGTTTTCCATGCGATTGCCAAAGGCTGGGAAGAGGCCGGTTCGTGGAACGGAGCTTCAGGCTTAGTGCGAAAGTCAAGCGATTTTTAAAGCCCCGGTTAAGGGGCTTGCGCTATCCCGCGTTGAACGACTTACAGACGAACCTGCGTTCGCGCTCTTCTGGCAACGCCACGCCGATACAAGTGACCTTGACCAGTTCCGGCGAAGAACACCATCCGGAAAACTGTCCGCCCCACTTGCCGTCCGGATTCATGTATTTGGCTATCGCCTCGGACTCGGCGACGACTACGCAGGAATCGAAAGTATCGTAATCGTTGTTCTCGTCCTGCTCAAGAAGATAGACGTTCATATTACTTCTTTTTCTTTTTAAACTTCGGCTTAGCGAGAAGTTCATTCCTAATGAACTTGACCATGAAATCGGTCTGGTCCAGCGAATAGCGATACGTATTGCCGATCATTACTTCCCAATAAGGCTGGTACACGCAACCGAGCACGGCATGCGTGTCGAGATAAATGGAGGCGCGTTTGCTATGGTCCTTAACGTTCCTGACCAGCAACCGGGCTTGCGCTCCGCAGAACGGGTAAATCGGACAGACCTCAAGGCCTTCGCCGAAATTGAGATAGGGAGTATTGCCGACCCATTTATTGGTATCGAGAGCCCTTTCGCATTTTCCAGACATCAACATGATATCGAGAGATTGTGACATTATAGGTGCAGTTGGAAAAATAAAGTTATAGCGAACCAGATTTTGACATGCGACATGATTTCGTGCAGCATATTTCGAAACCGGCCTGGCCCGCTGAGTGGGATACCGTAGATACGGCATGCGGGCCAGGTCGTTTAATGGCTAGTTGGGCTTGCCGTATTCCTTCTCGTGCTTCGTCACTATGGCCCGGCAAGCCAGCGCGTATTTCTTGAACTCCGCGATTCCCCACGTGGTACCGTTGAAGTCGACCGACTTCTCGGTGATGACCGCCTTGGAGAAATCAGGGAAGTCCGCTTCGAAAGTGGTTTCCCACTTCGCCGGAGCCGCCTTCGCCTTCTTGTAGTCGCTGATCATAGGGTTGACAAGTTTATTCCAATGGAAGTACATGGTGCTTTCGGAATTCTTCAGGACGATACCGTTATTCAGGTTCGTGAAGCAGATCCAGTCTCCGTTCTCGGCATCAGAATTGGCGAAAGAGTTGTACTTCACGTACGTCATCTTATGCAAGACAAGTGCGCCGCTGGGGTAATCCGTCTTCAAGTAACCGAATACCGGCTTGCCCTTGAATTCAGCGACGCAATAATAGATGGCGTTCTTAATGTCCAATCCCCCAGTGTATTTCCAGCCTTCCAGCGTAAGCTTGAATTCTGAGAACAATTCTTCGCCCTTGCGCATCTCGGAAGCTTCCATAAGTTCGTTGAAGTTCATAGTTTTGAATTAATCACAGGAAACAACCGTCACCTTCTTGACGTTGTCGAATGACGAGCGGCATTGCTTGTCGCGGAACATGAAGTTCGGGCCGACCGAAGAGTCATTATGGATCTCGGCCAAGCAGTTGCGGACGTTATTATACCAGTCTCCCGTCCTGGAAGTGGCGTAGTAAGGTTCGTTTCCCCCTCCGACCGGGTTCAATGAACCGACGGATTGCTTATGGGAAAGGTACCGATTGGTCAAGACGATGCCGATGTGGTCTATGCCCGCGCCAATGGACGGGAGGTGGACACTGTTGCCGCGATCATTGTTGCCGACGTTGCCGATGTTGTTGCTCGTCTTGAGCCAACGGCCCAATGACGAGTCTGCCTTGGCGACGCAGATCATGACTTCCGGCTTGATGCCGTACTTATCTCCCACCTTCTTGAACAACTCCCAGCCGTAGTGCTTAGTCAAACCAAAGCGCTCGTCGAACTTGTAGGCGCGGAGCATCTGCTTGGAGCGATCAGCGACCCCGGAGGCCGTGAGGCCTACCGGGGATTGGGAGAAGCCGTTCGCGTTGTACTTCCAAACGAGACGCTTGGCGATCTCGGCGAGATGCGAATCGGAACGGTCGATCTCCGAGAGCAGTTCCTGCTCCGGGGTTTCGACGATAAGTTCCGGAACGTCGGACGCGGGAGCGATGACCGAGTTCGGCACGGCTTCGACGGAACCAGTAGCCGTAGCTCCGGTAGCGACAGGCTCCGCGTCAGTGACCGCGATGGTATCGCAGTCGACGGCGGATTCGATAGTGCCGCCGACGTTAGCGGCGCGGCAAGACGCGGCCCAAGAGATGGCGTAATCGCCTTCGATATTCAAGGCAGTTGCTTTCATAATCAAAGCGGATGCTTCTTCCTTCATGAACGAACCGGAAGCATATGCCATTGCGGCTTTCGAGAGTTCCTTTTCCTTTTCGGCGTCGGCGAACTTGATAAGCTCAGCCTTCTTGGAATCGAACGTGACCGGAGTCTTGGTGCCGAACAGGTTCAGCGCGAAGATGAACAGCATTCCGAGGACGAACACGGCGATACCGGCGACACGGAACTTGGTGAAGAAGTTCATTTTCTTAAGTTAGGAAACCTTGAATTCCGAGATGCAGTATTCGATCACGGACATGGCCGGATCGACGACGCACTTGAGCTCTTCGGCAGAAGCGCCTTCGAGATTCGAAGCCGACTCGAGCATGAAGTACGGCCACTGGAGCAGCGGCCTGTCGGCGAACAGCTTCGTCGACCAACGGTATTCGTCCGAAGACGCGACCAACGTCTTCAGGAAGCGAGTCCAGAGTTCCTTGTAGAACGGGATGAGCGCTTTCTTGGGACCGGCTATGATGGAAGCCTGGAGGGTTTGCAGGCAAGCCAGCCGTTCGGCGTGCTTGAGCAGCTTGCCGTCCACGTCCGGGTCGCCGGTGGCGTAACCGATCTTCTTCCCATAGATCACGGCTTCGGTTTCCGAAAACGCGACGTCGGGATTATTGAAGAAGCGGTTGTAATACTCGGCCTTATTCTTTTCCATGGGGCGGTACGTTAGCGTCTAAGTCCTTCTGTATTCGGGCGTCTTCAAGCACGTCCTTATCTTCCTGCTCTTCGAGATTGATACCGTGGGAATCCGCGAACCTGGCGAAATTGAATTTCGACATGTTATTTGTCAGTAATGGTGATGGTTCCTCCGACGTCGTTGACGTAAATCCCGACGCCGTTCACTAAGACCAGCGTCGAAGGCGCGAGCCATGACTTGATGGCCATGGCCCGGACCGTGTGGAGCAGGCCAGAGTACAGGCTGAAGTCCGGGAACCCGAGCTTGGACTGCACGCTGACCGACACGTCGGTGATGTAGCCGAGATACGCGTTGCGCGTATCAGTGGGTTGGACGTGCCGGAACTGGTAGACGACTTCGAACGGCCGGGATTCGCCGACGACTATGGTTTCATTACCTAAGCTTTTTGTCATAGTCGAAATTGAATTCGGTTGATAGTTTGGAGACCAAGGCGTCATAGCCTTGGGCGAGGTTGTCGACGCGGAACGTGTCTTCTGGACGGATATGCTTGGGGAAATGCTGTGACATCCTAGTGAGCGAGTTGCTCATCAGGTCCATGTAGAGCGGCCTGATCCCGTTGTCATGCATCCACTTCCCAAGCTGGACGAAGCCCGGATCCGTGCCCCAGTAATGGGGAGAGTTGTTATGGTCCCATGACGATTTATCCTCTGCGCGCTTGATGTCGTCTTGGATCTTGAAACCGACGGAACCCAACGAATGGGGTGGGGCGTAGGTGAAGCCCTTATTGATGTCGCCGTCGGTCATGGTGACGAGGATCTTGCCTCCCGGGAACTGGAGCAGTTCTTCGAGACAGCCGACCAACGCGGGCAACGGCCTGGTGTTACCGCCGACAGCATTCGGATACTCGTTATGGGCCGCTTTCTTGCACCCCCGGATCGGGGTGGGAAGGAACCTGTATCTGACGTCCCACATACGCTTGCCAGATACGTAACCGATGGCGTCGGCGTACAGGAGCCTGAGCTTTTCCTTAAGCTCCGGCCTGGAGTACGTCGCTCCCGCCCTGTGGATTATCCCGCAGGCGGAACCGAACGCGGAGATGCAGAACGGGATTCCGAGCACGTTCATCGAGTCGGCGAACTGCAAGGCCATGAGCTGCGCCGAATCGGCGCGCGGTCCGGCCATGGATCCCGAGGCGTCGAGCACGAAGCCGACTGCGTATTCTTTTTTACCGGGTATCTCCTTCTTCCTGAACACGTCGGGCGAAGTCCTGTAATGCTGCAACGACCGGGGATCCAGGCGGCCTTCGTCCATATGACGACGCCACCTGGAAGCACCGTTCTCGCGCAGTATCTCGAGGACTTTCGTCTCGAATGCGCATTTGTTCATGGCGTGGTTTAGGAAAGGGCTGCCTTGAACTTCGCCAGCTTCTCGGAGTACGCGAGGACGTCGGCCTTCGCGGACTTAAGTTCCTGGCGCAAGCCTTCGTTCATGGACTTGAGGTCCGCGACGGACTTCTTGAGCTTGGCGTCGTCGTCGAACGAGACGGCAGGGGCCGAACCGGCCAGCTTCATGAGTTCCGAATGCTGGTCGTCGTTGTCTGATTTTCCCGCGAAACCGTATTCGACCGCGTCGCCCCAAGCGAAGCCTTTCTTCAGGAGCTCGGCGATATGCAATGCGTCGCGGGTACCGAGCGGGATGAAGAGATGCCCGTCGGACTCGGCCTTACGTACTGCCTGCGCGTAGGAAACCACCTTCTCGGCCTCGGCTTCCGTAAGCGTATCAATGCGGGACATCAGCAGCTTCTTCTCCTGCGCCGGCGACAGATAGCCGAACGTCGCGGAGACGAAGAAACGTGAAGCCAAGGCCTTGTCTACGGGCTGGCGTCCGCCGTACTTGCTGGCGGGGTTGCACGCCGCGACGAACTTGAAGTCCTTGTGCCGGACATAAGTCTTGCCGGCTTCCGGGACGAGGATGTCATCGTCGCCGTTAAGCGCGGCGAACAGCGGGGCATGCGCTCCTCCTGGAGCGAAGTTGAATTCGTCCGCGAAGTATGTGCCGCCGTTGGCGAAGACCTTCATGAACTCGCTCTCCTGCCAGACGACGTTGCCGTTCTCAAGCGTCGCCTTGCCGATGATCTCGGTAGGGCTGGACTCCTGGTGGAAAGTGTGGATGACGAGCGGAAGCTCGGTTTCACCGCGCTTCTTGCGCTCCTCATTGTCCCACTTGTGGTACTGGCGGACGAGAAATGTCTTGCCGCAACCGGTGGGGCCGACCAGCATGGACGGCTTACCAGCCGACATGGCTGAGTGGAAAGCCGCCACCTGCGCCTCCATGCCAACGACGCCGTCGATGGTCGGACATTCGGGAGCGGTCCGCTTTCCCAAAGGCTTGGCCCCCTCGGAAACCGGGACGCCCGTCACGCCCATGGCGAGATTGATGATCTCTTCCTTGTGCGAGAAGCAGAACGCCTTGAACCCGGAAGAGAACCGGAACCCGATTCCGGTACCGGAGCCCCATGACGTCGGGAACAGTTCCGGCGTCTTGGAGTAATCCTCGCTGAGGTCTGCGCGAAGCTTATGGACGGAGTTCGAAGTGGCGCCGTCCTTGTATCCGCGGTTGATCATGAAGCAGATTCCGTCCACGTCGCGGACGGCGATATGGTATGGGGACTTCGAGGACCCCATGGAGGCGCTATACCCTTCGTCGCTCTCGAAGCTGGCCGTAGCCCAGGACTTGGAAGCCGCGTCGCGCTGGAACAGCTTGACGGCGGTAACGTACTCGGGGCAACGGAGGTTGGCCGTGCTGTTCCATCCGACTTCCGTAGAAGTCCAAGGAAGGCCTCCCTGTTTTTCTTCGAACGTAAAGCTTTTCTGGTAAATATCCAGGAAGGCGTCCATGATCTTGAGCTGGTCGACGGAACCGGTCGGCGTAGTCACGGAAAGAGAAGGTGAAGAAGTGATTGAAGTGACGGGAACCTTCAGCGTATACGGGGCGTACGTCCTGACGTAATCGTCGCAGCCCATAGCGTATGAGGAACCGTCATGCGGGTTGTCGAACGACGCGAAGACGGAGGTGACCGGAGTGCGCGTGGTCGTACGAAGAAAAGCCATCTCGTCCTGATTAACCGAGCCGTATTTGTTCTCGACGCGGCCGCCGTGATACTTGCCGTCGCAGATGTCCATCGCGACGTCGGTGAGCCAGGCCATCCAGGTTGCGCTGTCGTTGCCGGTCGTCATCTTCGTCGTACGGACCGGGATGTATCGTCCGCCATAAGAGAGCTCGTCCTTGTACGTGGAATACTTGGCGCCGACGAATCCGCAGACATTGATGTTTATGTCTCCCTTGTCTCCGAACTCCTTGACCCGTCCGTAAACCATGTCATTGACGGCCTGGTAAATGGAACCGGCGTTCTTCGTATCGATGTGGAATTCGGCGCTCGACATCACGCGCCAAGACGCGCGAGCGGACATCGGGAACGACGTCTCGCAACCGGCGAACGCGCAGTATGAGGACGACTGCATGAACCCGGTGCGCTGCGAGTCGTCGTACTGGCTGGAGTAGAGGTTCTTCAATGAACCGAGGTCGTCGGCGGAACGCTTGTACGTCGAAAAGACCGGGGACCAAACGGCCTGCTGCCATTCGTAATCGGAGCAGGCCAGCTCGAGCAGGTTCTTCACGCCGGACACGTCGGAGACGGACGAGTCCGGATTGACGTACGCGTTCTCGTTCGTGATGAACGACTGGTGTACGGCATGGCCGCGCTCGCTCTTGAAGAGGAACGGCAACGGCACGCCCTGCATGAAGAACGCTAGAGCGCGCATGATGTCCGACGGTTGGCTGCGGTGCTTCTTCGTACCAGCTTCGTCTACGTTGACGTCGAAGCCGTGCCGCTTGAGCATGTACGTATCCGGCCGCTGCTTGCCGATGAGCGTACAGTTAACGGCTCCCGCCGTACCGTCAGGGTGGCCTGTGTGCCAGACGTTGACGTTCTCAAGCCTGGGCTTATAGACGAAGCCAAGCCTGGAATAGAACTCGCCGTAGCTGTTGGAGCTCACCGCCGCAGACCTGACGGCCGACAGCGCGAGGATGAATTCTTTCGAGTTGAGGAAATTTTTTCCGAACATCTTTAAAGCGTTATGGAGAACGTCTTACCGTATTTGTTGAGGTTGAACGTCGGGCCATATGCGGAGAACAGGTAGTTTGCGAACTCCTTGTCATCCGTGATGGCGACGCCCCGCTTCATGCGATGCGGGGAATCGGCGGGAACGGCGGCGAGGCTGGACTCGCTGGAGGCGCCTTTGACGATGAAGTAAGTCCCGTCAGGCAAAGCCTTGCCGGACTTGTCATCGCCGCCTGACTTCGAATTCTCGACGGGCTTCTTGTCAGGAGAGGCGTCGCCAGAGTCGGGTTGTTCGCCGGATTGCGCTTCGCCCTGCGACGGGGGAGCGTCACCGCCCTTGCCGTCGCCTCCGCCTCCGCCCTCATGGATGAAGAACTTGAGGACTTCCTGCTCGTCTGGAGTGGTGAACGCGGGCGCCATCTGCTTGGCGTTAGCCTCGCATTCCTTCTTTCCTTCTTCGCCCGGCTTCGCCTTGAGGATGCGAATCTGCCGACCGAGCCACTCGAGCTTTTCGTTCTCTTTCATTATTCCTTGGAGGTTACGAGTACGGAACGGACGCGGGACAGGATGTCGTACGCCGCCGACGCGAAGACGGAAGCGGCTTTCGACGCGTTGGTCTTCGGGTCATGGGCGTAGGCGTCGAAACGCTTCTCGACTTCTTCAGCGAGATTGGATATCTCGGGGTCCCCTTCCAGTTTCTTGGAAAGCTTCTCGCGGTCGTCGCCGCACTCCTTGCTGTACGCGTCGATCTTATCCTTGATCCCTTTCTCAAGTTCGAAGGACGACTTGAAGGAAGCGGACTCGGCGATGCCGAGAGACAGCGAAGCGAACTTATCCGAGGACTCGATGAGCGAGTCCATCGTGTGCAGCGAGAGCCGGTCCGAGACGTACTGCGCGCAGTTGGAACCGTTCGTGAATTTAAAATCGTTGTCCATGCACGCCGCCTTGAACCGCTTGCCCTCGACCGTGACGCCTTCGGAAGCGGCGACGTCCATCAGGAAGGACTTGTACGCGAGGATGCCGGCGGCGGATTGGGACGCGATGCCTTGGAGCAGAAGGTCTTCGCTCGCGGGCTTGCCGTTCTGGTCATAGGCTACCGCGCCTCCGGCCCCCTTGACGCTGGAAGCGAAGATGCCGTAGACGACGGAAGCGCAATAGCGCGACGGCTTGTCGCCCAACTCTTTTCCGATCTCCATGAGCATGGTCACCGCCTTGTCGCTGAACTTCTTACCGTCGTCTTCCGTGATCGGCTCGACCGACAACGAGGAATAGATCCCGTTGCGGTACGAGTTGCGCATGAAGTACGAGTAGAAGTCGGAGGTATCGGCCTTGCCCTTCTCTTTCTCGTAGGAAGACTGGACGCGGGAGATCGCCTCCTTGATGACGGGACCGACCTTGTCCATGACGACGGCAGGGTACTCGAGATAGAGCAACCCGATGATGACCGTCTCGATCAGGATGAGAAGGTCTTGCGCCTGGTCGCTTTCCTTTTCGCTGAGCTTGCCTTCGGCTACGAGCAAGGCGCACTTCGACATGATGTCATAGGCGTCGCGGACCGTGAGCTGCCGTTGATTAAGATTCATCGTTGAGGGTATTTACCAATTGGGAGAACTTGACCGGCTCGAAATCGAGGTCGTGAACCGCGCCCTCGTTACCGTATTGCTTGGCTATGTACTTGATATCGTACGATGAGTACAACATCCAGCATCCCTTGGCGCCTTCGTTCGGGCAGAACCCGAACTGGGTATGGTTATCGCGGTTGTCCGCGATGACGTAGTATTCCCAGATGGGTTCGCCGTTCTTTGGAACTATATAATAACGCTCCTGGATGACGGGGTTCCACAACCCCTCGTCCTCGAACTTGGCGTGCATGTTTATATGGCTACTTCTTTTTCTTATCGACGGTGAAAGACATATCAACCGCACGGACTTCCTCGTCGCAAGAACAGACGTAGACCTTGAAGGTATCGACGCCGATCATGCCGATGAGGATGTCGTCGACCGACTTGCGCTTGTTCTTGGCGCGCTTCGCATTCTTCTTGAGCTCAGCCGTGAAGCTGGCGGAATCGGCGCCGCCGAAAATCTTGGCGAGCAGCGTCAAGAACATGACGCGGTACGTCTTGTCTTTCCTGATGACGCGTTCCATGAACTGGTCGGCGGTCTCTCCCTTGACCTTGTCGTAGAAAGCGATATGGGTCAAGAGCTTGGCCGGCTGGCCATTGATGACGGGGCGGACGTTGATCATCCAGAGTTGCTTCTTCATATGCAAGAAATTAATTGTAGGAAATACGGTCGGCGTATCTTGGGAAGATAGCCTTCCCGATCCAGACGTTCTGCTTGGTGCCGTGCATAGCGAGCTCCCTGACGGCTATGTTAACCGGGAGCTTGGCCGACACCGCGCCGAGATATACCCTGACGCTTTGGTCATGTGCCATCTCCATGGCGACGGCGCCGACAATGTATTCGCCCCTGGTATCGAGCCAGGAAACGTCGAGCATCTTACTTTCCATTCTCGTTCTGAGTAAAGAAGTAATAGGTAGCGCCGGTACAGATCAGGTTGACTACGAAGACTACGAGGTAGACGGACCAATGGACTTCGATATTGAGATAGGAATACTCCGAGAAGTCTTTCTGCGAGTACGACCTGAAGTCGAAGGACTCGAGGAAAGTCATGACGCTATCGAAGTTCTTGTCAGCAAGCTGGCTGATTCCGAAGGACAAGTCCGTCTTGAGCCTGAAGTTATCCCAGCCCAGTATGTCAGTCCGGTCGGGGGAGATCACGATTACCAAGTCGTTCTTGCGCCCGTTGCGCCATTCGCGCACCAGCTTCTCGTACTCCATGGAGTCACGGGTAGAACGAATCTGAATACTGGGACCGAAGCCAGTCTTAGAAAGCTTGGCGTTAAGCAGGCCGAGCCTTTCGTTCTGCCGTTGGCTTCCAGCCGACCGGTCGACCTTGTCGTAGTCGTAAATCTCCGGGTAAGCGTACTCGCCCTTCGGCTGGAAGAACAGGACCTGGCTGGCCTTGAGCGGATTAGAATACCACTCGAGCCATGAAGCATACGCTCCCGGACTGGTCCGGTCGTACTTGTCTTGGCTGACTTCGTAGTCCTTGACCGAAGAGTTGCGAGACCAAGACCGGCCGTCTTCGCAGTACCCGAAGCAATCTTCCTTGGGCTTCGGTTGGAACGGCTCAAGCCGGTCGCCCTTGGTACGGAAATCGTACGACGTGGACGTAATGGCTGAAGGCTTGGACCAGTTGACGGACAGGTACCAGCGCTCCGGTTCCGTATAGTGATGGATGCCGTGGCAAGTCTGGCAACGTTCATTGCCCTCGCTGTCCGTCGTGCACATGCAGTCGTACGTATAGTCTTCCTGATATTCATAGGATTCCCTATGGAACTTGGAGTTCACGTAGCCAGTATTGATCATGCTCTCGGACTGGTTGGCGTTAATGGCGATGAAGTAAACGCCGACGCCGACCAGGACCGAGACGCTGAAACCGATCACGGCTTCCTGCCAGTTGATCTCTTCGAAGAACCAGTAGGCGCAGCCGGATACGGCTGCGGCCAACAGGATGAGAAGAGCGAGCGTCATGGTTGAAGTTACTTAAGTTCGACGGGAGTCACGACGCCGGTCTCGAACTGCTTGATGACCGAGGATTCCTGCGGCATCTTCAAGTCTTCCGTCTTCCACTGGAAGAAGAGATTGTACAGGGAGTTCGGGAACTGGCGCACGTTCTGGTTGAACGTGACATAGAGCGGGACCAGGTCGAACTTGACGCCGGCGGAGAACTCGTTGCGGCAGGCGACGATCTCGCGCTGCACGTTCTCACGCAGGTTCGGCGAGACCTCCGGCATGATCTTGGTGTTGAACCAGGTCATGGCCTGCTGGCTGAACGCCTGGAGGTTGGAGCCTGCGGCCTTTGCCATCTCGACCAGGTCGTTCTTATAGGCCGAGGCGACGCCGTTGACCTCAGTGATCTTCACGATGCACTGGGAGTACGAAGTCTTGACGCCCTCGAGCTTGCCCTTCTTGGTCTCGTCGAGGGTGATCATCGTATTGTTGAACGACACTGCGCCGCCGAGGATGCTCAGGGCCATCATGACAAGGACGCCGAGAGCGACGAAGAACGCGATGAGAAGCTTGTTCATGTTTGAAAAGGTAATGATAAAGTATTAGGCGCGGTCCATCCAGGAGAGGGACTCGTCGACGGTCAGACGATGGGCCGCGTCCTTGACCGTGAACTGGATCGCGGAGCTGTGCCCGCCGAGGACGGGAGCGTAGTGCCGCTTGCCGAACAGGGCGTCTGCCGCTTTCGGCATAGTGGCCACGGCCTTGGCGACGCGTTCGGAGAGGACGATGACGTTGCTCTTCTGCATGGTTGGAAGAAGATTAAGGTTTGACTTCGCGGAAGTCCGGATCAGAACGGAGATACGAAAGTATTTGTGCGGCCTGCTTCGCCATCTTCTTAGGGGAAGCGGAGAACTCATCGTTCCACCAGGACTCGCGCGTCTGCCAGCAGTTCTCGCAGTATTCCTGGATGGGAAGCAGGTCAAGGTCATCGCCCTTCGGATTGAACGCCGCGACGAACTTGGCGTATAGGGCAACGGTATCGCATTCGTTGCTGAACTTATCGCCGCCGTCATCGTCGGAGATGAAGAAGCAAGGTATTCCGGCAGCCAAACCTTCTTCATATGCGAACTTAAACTTAGGCATACGGGTTTACTTAATGGAAATCTTTTCCATGATCTTGTCCATCAGCTTCGGGTCGTTGAGCCGGGACTGAACCTGGACATGGTAATCCCAGAGACCTTCGAGCCTGACGTGGTCGAGGTCGTCCTTGACCTGGTGCGCTTTCTTCCACGCTTCCAGTTCGCGTACGCGTTCGGCCAACGTCGAAACGTATTCGAGAAGTTTCTCGAAAGCTTCCTTGTCCATGGCGGAAAGTTAAGGGTTTCTCGGATAAGCGGAATCGTCAGGGAACGATATGCCTGCGGACGAAGCGAGATACTTGAGCTCCGAATCGGAGAATAACTCATCGAAGTTCAAGAACGTGGAACCGCAGGTCCCGACGACCTCCTCCATCGTACGATGGTAGGCAGCCTTAAGCATAAGCCACGGCGTATTCCATGATGGTTGTGGCTGCCCGGATACGATAGCGGCATAAGCATTATCGGCTACGACGTCGGCATGATGTTTCAACATCAAGTCCATGAAAACTTTCTTACCGACTTTGGCTATCGCACGGTCGAAAGTCTTCAGCTCCTTGCGTGTCGACAAGATGGCGCTCTTGCTCCTCCTCCTATACGGTGACTTCTTATATCCCGGAGGGAGAGGAACCGAATAACTGCGACCAACCCAAAAGCATTGCATAGCTTTACTTGTTA
>JFJP01005291.1_pt1 | contig 31766 bp, 27 predicted proteins | sample 431651 | NCBI WGS metagenome assembly JFJP01 (sample SAMN02602958, study PRJNA72255) | Microbial mat metagenome, whole genome shotgun sequencing project. | biome: fresh water; feature: sink hole; material: water; isolation source: purple microbial (photo- and chemosynthetic) mats found in... | reverse complement strand
CCTAGGCTGTCTCGATAGCCAACGGCTTTGGAGCGCGCATTGTAGGGTTTTTGCCCGCCGATTCAGGCCATCCAGGCTTCTATACTGATGTTTGAGTTTCACCCGTACCGTTTGTCTGCAGAAAGTCACTATGAGCGAATCACCCTCTACCCACGGACACGACACACACGGCACGAGCGCGCGTGCTACAGGCAAAAAAATCTCGTCGGTCGTTTGGCTGGCTGGCCTGCCCCTGGTGGTCATTGCTGGATTGATATCCGCATACAAGGTGCAAGATAGCGGTCGGACTTCGGCGGATATGTCCGAACAGGCTGTCATGGCACGAATTCAAAAGGTTGGGCAGGTCGTGCTTGGTGAGTCCATACGCACCCCCAAGACGGGAGAGGATGTCTATAAGGTGCAATGCGTTACGTGTCATGGCGCTGGGCTGCTGGGCGCACCCAAGTTTGGTGACGCAGCGGCGTGGGCGCCTCGCATTGGCGCCGGGTACGACAAATTGTTGATGGCTGCCTTAAAAGGCAAGGGCAGCATGACGCCGCAGGCGGGAGCTGCCTTTTCAGATGCTGAAATCGGGCTCGCTGTGGTTTTGATGGCAAACGCGGGTGGCGCAAAGTTCACCCAGCCTGCTGCACCAGAAACAGCGACCGCGCCTGCCGCTGCGGCTTCGGCCAAGCCATAGCCAACGACTGACCGCCAGCGTGGCTGTGTCAAAAAACTGCTTTGGGTTTAGCCGTTGGGTGGGTGCAGACGGGTCACAAGGGTTGATGATGCCCGGTTGCAGCGTCAACTTGGCCACTCGTCAGCGGGCAGGCCCAAGACTTGTCGGATGATGTCGCCCGAAAAGCCTCGTGTTGCCAGAAACCTTGACTGACGTGCGCGCTCGCGCAAATTGCCAGGCGCAGCGCCAAAGCGTTTTTGCCAAACTGCTTTGGCGCGCGCCAGCTCGCTGCCTTGCAGCTCGGACACTGCTGCGCTGACTGCAGCCGCAGGCAGACCTTTGGTGAGCAGGTCCTGCTGCAGGCGCTTTGCACCAAATCGGCTGGCACGACTGTGCAATAGCGACTCCAGCACGCGTTCATCATTGACCAGACCTTGCGCTTCGAGTTGGTCAAGCAAGCGCAGCAGACTGCCTGACTCGACTTCATGTTCGGCCAACTTGCGCTGCAACTCGCGGCGGGAGTAGTCCCGCATGCTGAGCAAACGCAATGCGCGAGCGCGTAATGTCGCAGGCGTTTTCTCCATCAGCCAATACTATATAAAAAAGAGCTGCTAACGCTTATTCCATAAGGATCAATTGCCTTTTTTGCCTGATGACTTTGGCGCCAGATCGACTGTTTCGCTACCGGGTAGCAATGGGATTGCGAGCGATGCACGCACCTTGTTTTCTATCTCTCGCGCCAGAGCCGGGTTTTCTCGCAGGAACTCGCGTGCGTTGTCGCGACCCTGACCGATTTTTTCACCTTGGTAGGCGTACCACGCACCTGACTTTTCCAGGATGTTGGCATTGACGCCCATGTCAATGACTTCGCCCTCCCGGCTAATCCCCTGTCCGAACAAAATATCGAACTCGGCGGTTTTGAACGGGGGCGATACCTTGTTTTTCACCACCTTGACCTTGGTTTCGTTGCCGATGGACTCTTCGCCCTTTTTGATCGTGCCGGTGCGGCGAATGTCCAGGCGCACGCTGGCGTAAAACTTCAACGCGTTACCACCTGTGGTGGTCTCTGGACTGCCAAACATGACGCCGATCTTCATCCGGATCTGGTTGATGAAAATGACCATGCAGTTCGTTTTTTTGATGTGCGCTGTCAGTTTGCGCAGTGCCTGGCTCATCAGGCGGGCCTGCAATCCCGGCAGGCTGTCGCCCATTTCGCCCTCCAACTCGGCCTTTGGGGTCAGTGCTGCGACGGAATCGACCACAATCAAATCGACCGCGCCTGAGCGCACCAGGCTGTCCACAATCTCAAGCGCCTGCTCACCGGTGTCGGGTTGACTGATCAGCAACTCTTGCAGATTGACACCCAGGTTTTGTGCATACTGAATATCGAGCGCGTGCTCGGCATCGACAAACGCACATTGGCCGCCGGTTTTTTGCATCTCGGCAATCACCTGCAAGGTCAAGGTGGTCTTGCCAGACGACTCCGGTCCGTAAATTTCCACCACCCGACCGCGTGGCAGACCGCCTACACCCAGGGCAATATCCAGGCCCAACGATCCGGTGGAGACCACTTGAATGTCTTCGATCACCTCGCCTTCCCCTAAGCGCATGATCGTACCCTTGCCAAACTGCTTCTCGATTTGGGCCAGCGCCACCTGCAGTGCTTTGGCTCTCTCGGCATTGACCGGGGTTGGTGTTTTGACAGATGCTTCCATAAGTTTTCTCCTGAAAGTATGAAATGGGTGTTTGCGAGGCATCTTCTGTTTTTAACAACAGGCTGGATGTGTAAACAGTAGTTTAGAGCAAAGTTAAAGCAGAAAATGCATTTTTTTGGTCAATTTAATTTACTATCTGGCTGATGCAAAGCAATCCACCAACCGCCACCCCGCCGAAGGATGGGTCCGGCGCGATGCGTCAATACCATCTGGGGCGATGGTTGGCTCTGGCTTCGCAGCGCTTTGATGCGCGCATCCTGAGCCTGATGTCGCACAACGAACAACTTCCGCTGTCGTTGGCAAATCTGGCAGCGCGTGGCAAACTGACAGCATCGCACATGCACATCACCCAACACCTCACACGCACCGGATTGCGCCTGACTGAGTTGGCGGCCCGTGCGGGTGTCAGCAAGCAAGCGATGGGCAAGCTGGTTGAGCAATGCCAGGCTTGGAGCCTGGTGCAACGCGAGCCTGACCCGAGGGACGCGCGCGCTCGCACCGTTGTCTTCACCGAGCTGGGCTTGCTCTGGCTGACAGCCTACGAGCAGGCAGCAGATCAGGCCCAAGCCGAGCTATACGCTGAACTTGGCCAGGACGTCGCCACCGTGATCAGCCTCGGCCTGGAGGCATACGCCGCATAAAATGTCCCGGTTCAGAGACCCACGGCCCCCTTCAAGGAAACAACACCATGAGAATATTGATTGCCGAGGACGACCAGGTACTTGCTGATGGCTTGTTGCGCAGTCTGCGCAGCTCTGGTGCTGCGGTTGATCATGTGGCCAGTGGCAGTGAGGCCGATGCGGCCCTGATGACCAACACCGAATTTGACTTGCTGATCCTGGACCTGGGCCTGCCCAGGATGCACGGCCTGGAGGTGTTGAAGAAGTTGCGCGCGCGCGGCTCATCGCTGCCGGTGCTGATTCTGACGGCCGCCGACAGCGTGGAAGAGCGGGTCAAGGGGCTGGACTACGGTGCCGATGATTACATGGCCAAGCCGTTCAGCCTGCAAGAACTTGAAGCCCGGGTGCGTGCCCTCAGTCGCAGAGGCATGGGGGCTGCCAGCAGCACCATCAAGCACGGGCCATTGATTTATGACCAGGGCGGGCGCGTGGCCACCATTGATGGCGTGATGGTTGAGTTATCGGCACGTGAACTCGGTTTGCTCGAAGTGCTGTTGCAGCGTGCTGGCCGCCTGGTGAGCAAAGACCAGTTGGTGGAGCGCCTGTGCGAGTGGGGCGAAGAGGTCAGTAACAACGCCATTGAGGTGTATATCCATCGTTTGCGCAAGAAGATCGAGAAAGGGCCGATCCGCATCGCTACTGTGCGTGGTCTGGGTTACTGCCTGGAAAAAATCCCCGGGTGAACATTTTTCATCGCGAACAGCGCTCGCTGTTCGGCGAGATCCTTGACTGGATGCTCACGCCGCTGCTGTTGCTGTGGCCGGTCAGCCTGGTGCTGACCTGGCTCGTGGCCCAAGGCATTGCCGGCAAGCCGTTTGATCGGGCACTGGAGTACAACGCCCGCGCGATGGCGCAACTGATCACGGTCAAGAACGGTCGTGCCGAGTTCGCCTTGCCCAGACCGGCGCGCGAGTTGCTCCGGGCTGATGACGCCGATACGGTGTACTTTCAGGTGCTGGACTCCAATGGTCACTTGCTCGGTGGGGAACGCTTGTTGCCGGCTCCGCCGCAACACATTCAGCCACGTTCCGACGAGGTACGCATCCGCGACGACCTGGTCAAAGGATTTGATGTCAAGGTTGCCTACCTGTGGGTCACCCTGCCCGGGCAGCCCGAAGGCACAGCACTGGTGCAAGTCGCTGAAACGCTGGAAAAGCGCTCCATGCTGGCCACCGAAATCGTCAAGGGTGTGATGTTGCCCCAATTCGTCATCCTGCCGCTGGCAGTTTTGCTGGTCTGGCTGGCGTTGGTGCAGGCCATCAAACCGCTGAACCAGCTGGAAGAGCGTATTCGCGCGCGCAAGCCCGATGACCTGAGCCCAATCGATGCGCAGGCGGTGCCGATGGAGGTCAGCCCGCTGGTCGAGTCAGTGAACGACTTGTTGGCCCGCCTGACCGACTCGATCGCCACCCAAAAGCGTTTTCTGGCCGATGCCGCGCACCAGCTCAAGACGCCGCTGGCAGGCTTGCGCATGCAGGCAGACCTGGCGCAGCGCGAGGGTGCCAGCGCCGAAGACCTGAAACAGTCCTTGCGCCAGATCGGCCGGGCCAGCATTCGGGCCACGCACAGCGTCAATCAGCTGCTGGCGTTGGCGCGCGCCGAAAGCAGTGGTTCGGCCATGCCGCGTACCCGATGTGACCTGGCCGAGCTGTGCATGTCGGTGGTGCGTGATTGCGTCCCGCGCGCGTTGGAAAAACACATCGACCTGGGCTACGAGGGAACCCAGCCTGGCACACCCAGTTGCATCATCCATGCCAACGCTACCTTGATCAAGGAAATGATCCGCAACCTCGTGGACAACGCGATCAATTACACGCCGTCAAGTCTGCAGCGGCCCGGCGTGATCACCGCTCGGGTGTTGACCGACCCATTTGGCCGCGCCCTGGTGCTGCAAGTGGAAGACTCGGGGCCAGGGGTTGCCGTGGCGGAGCGTGAACTGATCTTTCAGCCGTTTTACCGTGCGCTGGGTACCGAAGTCGATGGGTCAGGCCTGGGCCTGCCGATCGTGCTGGAGATCGCCCATCATCACAATGCCAGCGTCAGCCTAGAAGACTGCCGGCCTGGCCAGACTCCTCCTGGGGCGCGCTTCGTCGTGCGTTTCAGTGCGCTCGCACCCGAAGAGCCGCCACTCTGAGACAGGTTGGGTTACTGCCCGGCAGCGGGCACGCTGGAAGCGTCATCGCACGGCCTCAGGCCGTCAACTCCCAGCACACCATCAAGCAGCCTGAGCTTTGGTTCGCCCTGTGGGCTCACCTGTGTCAGCCGAAGGACAAATCCTGCGGCGCCCGACGCACCAGCGCGCTCCAGCACGCGCGCGGTGCGCAGGCCACGCGCGGTCAGTGCCTCGAGCTCAGCCTGTGCCAGGGTTTGACTGGCAAAGCTGCCCAAAGACAGACCCAACTCCAGCGCCGGATCGTCCAGTGGGTAAAGACGCAACTTGAGCGCTTGCAACTGGGCGCGCTTCTTGCTCAACTCGCCGCCATTGGCAAATGGTCCAACATAAATCAACCAACGCGAAGAGCTCGCCAAGGGTTGCAGAGTCCATTCGTCGCGTGCCAACGCCGTCTGCAGCAGGGCACGCACCTGATCGGCCTGGCTGGCTGTCAAACTGGCACTTTGCAGACACACAGCAGGACTGGCCTGACTGGCGTCAACGATCCGGATGGCTTCAGGGTGCACTTGCCGCGCCAGGCGCTGCGGCTCACGCGGGTCCAGCGGGCCCCAGCCATAGACCTGTAACCATCCATGCGCCCAGGAAAAATACAGCACATTGAGCAGCAGTAGAAACAGTACCGCCAGGCGCAACATGGTCACTCCGGGTCCAGGGTTGAGGCGCTTGGCACCCAAGGGCGCACACTCACTTCGGCGCTGCGCACCCATTGCACACCTTGCGCCGTATGCAGGCACAGTGCGCCGCTGGCATCCACGCCCTGAGCCACACCCTGGGTGCCGTCACTGAGCAGCACGGCACGACCAGCCAGTGCGTCACGGGCGTTGAAGTCTGCTTGCAGCGGCGCAAAGCCGTGCTGCTCAAAGGCCAGCAAAGTCTGCACCAGCGGCACGCCCAGTTGTCGCATTGCCCACGCAGCGTGGCTGTCAGGCAGCAGTTCGGTCAAACCGGCGCCTGGCACCGACCAGTCCGCCGCTGCCGGTACGCCAATGTTCAGCCCCACGCCCAACACCACATGTCGCGCCGCCGTTGCCCCGCCCGCGCCCACGGTTTCGATCAGAATCCCGGCCAACTTGCGATCGCGCCACCAAAGGTCGTTGGGCCACTTCAGCAAAATGTCCGGATGCAAGCTCTGCGCCAAACTCAAGCCAATGGCCAGTGACAAGCCCGACCAATCACGCGGGGCCAGCGTGATGCCCAGTGAAAAGGTCAGGCCCGGTGGCGCACCGTCGTCGCCACCATGCCAAATGCGTCCGTGGCGCCCGCGCCCGGCCGTCTGCTGCTCGGCAATCAAAAGACAAGGTGCACAGTGACCGGCCTGCGCGCGGCGCATCAGCTCGGCATTGGTCGAGTCGATGCGTGGCAGCAACTCAAGGGTCAAGCCGGGTACCCACGGCACCAGGTCTTGCCAGATCGACTCCAGCGGCCAGGGCACATCGTGTGACATGCGGCCCCTCACCTGCGTCGGGACTTTGGCGCCAGCAAGCTGCCACGGCAACTGGCCGCACCGCACCAGCATGGATACTGGGCCTTCAAGGCGGGCGTGTAGCGCTCATCCACGGTCAGGCCGTAGTCGTAATGCAGCTCCTCACCCGCTGCAATGGCACGCCGCGCACAGATGTAGATGCGTCCACCGCGCTCTTGAGCCTCGCAGTTGCCATCACAACTGTGGTTGATCCAGCGTGACGAATTCCCGCCCACCGCTGCGTCGATGACACGTTGTGCATCGACGTGAAAGAAAAAAGTGTGGTTCGGGTCGGTTGCATCATGCGGGTGGCGCTGCAGGGCCTGCTGCCAGTCAATCACCTCACCCACATACTCAATCAATGTTTCGCCAGCGGCAATGTCGCGCAGCGCAAACACACCTTTGCCGTGAATGCCCGAGCGTCGGACCTGGAACCGCCGGGCGCGGGCGGGAGTAGGAGCCAGTGGTTTTTTCGACACAAGTAAAAATTTGGTATCGTGAACTCGTATGGGTGCGCGTGCGCCCGCGAGGAAACGGGATTGTAGTCAGATGAATAATGCAGACAGCAGCAAAATCGCAACGGCGTCGAAGACCTTGGTCATCGCTGAAAAACCGTCGGTCGCACAAGACATCGTGCGCGCACTCACGCCGGTGGCCGGCAAGTTTGAAAAGCATGACGAGCATTTTGAGAACGAGCTCTATGTTGTCTCAAGTGCCGTCGGTCACCTGGTGGAGATCCAGGCGCCTGAGGCCTTTGATGTCAAGCGTGGCAAATGGAGTTTTGCTCACCTGCCGGTGATTCCGCCGCATTTTGAGCTCAAGCCGGTCGAGAAAACCAAGGCGCGCCTGAATGCCGTGGTTCGACTGGCCAAGCGCAAAGACGTTGCAGCGCTGATCAACGCCTGCGACGCCGGGCGCGAGGGTGAACTGATCTTTCGTCTGATCGAGCAATACGCTGGCGGCGCCAAGCCCCTGGGTAAACCGGTGCGCCGCCTGTGGCTGCAGTCGATGACGCCGCAAGCCATCCGCGATGGCTTTGCCGCGCTGCGCAGCGACGCCCAGATGCAACCGCTGGCCGATGCCGCGCGCTGCCGCAGCGAGGCCGACTGGCTGGTTGGCATCAACGGCACGCGCGCCATGACGGCCTTCAACTCGCGCGATGGCGGCTTCTTTCTGACCACGGTCGGTCGGGTGCAAACGCCGACCCTGAGCGTGGTGGTGGAGCGCGAAGAGAAAATCCGCGCCTTTGTGTCGCGCAACTACTGGGAAATCCACGCCACCTTTGCCGCGCAGGCCGGCGAGTATCCCGGCAAGTGGTTTGATCCCGACTGGAAGAAGTCCAGCGCCAACGCAGCCGCCGGCAACACCGAGCCCGATGCCGAACTCAAGGCCGACCGGTTATGGACGATTGAGCAGGCCCGGCTAATTGCCGAGGCGGTGCGCGGCAAAGCAGCCAGCGTGACCGAGGAAAGCAAGCCCACCAGCCAGATCAGCCCGCTGCTGTTCGATTTGACCAGCCTGCAACGCGAAGCCAACGGCAAGTTTGGCTTCAGCGCCAAGACCACGCTGGCACTTGCGCAAAGCCTGTACGAGCGGCACAAAGCGCTGACCTACCCGCGTACCGATTCGCGTGCGCTGCCCGAAGACTACGTGCCGGTGGTCAGGCAAACCTTTGAGATGCTGGCGGACTCCTCCATGCGCCACCTGGCGCCACACGCGCTGACTGCGCTGAAGCAGGGCTACATCCGGCCCTCCAAGCGCATTTTTGACAACACCAAGGTCAGTGACCACTTTGCCATCATCCCCACGCTGCAAGCGCCCAGCGCGCTATCAGAGGCAGAGCAAAAGCTGTATGACCTGGTGGCCAAGCGCTTTCTGGCGGTGTTTTTCCCGGCGGCCGAGTACCAGGTCACCACCCGCGTCTCAACGGTGGCCTGCCTGGGAACCGAGCACAACTTCAAAACCGAAGGCAAGGTGCTGGTCAAGCCGGGCTGGCTGGCCATTTACGGCAAGGAAGCCGCCGACGAGGTGGCAGATGCCAAGGACGGCGACAAGGGCCAGAGCCTGGTGCCAGTGCAGCCCGGCGAGCAGGTGGTAGCGCAAAACGCCGAAGCCAAGGGGCTATCCACCCGCCCGCCGGCGCGCTATTCAGAAGCCACGCTGCTGGGGGCCATGGAAGGTGCCGGCAAGCTGATCGACGACGACGAGTTGCGCGAGGCGATGCAGGAAAAAGGCCTGGGCACACCCGCCACCCGTGCCAGCATCATCGAAGGGCTGATCAACGAAGCCTACATGCTGCGCGAGGGCCGCGAGCTGATTCCGACGGCCAAGGCCTTTCAGTTGATGACCTTGCTGCGCGGTCTGGGCGTCGAGGAATTGTCCAAGGCTGAACTGACCGGTGATTGGGAATACAAGCTCGCACAAATGGAGCATGGCAAACTGAGCCGGAGTCAGTTCATGGCCGAGATCGCCGCCATGACCGAGCGCATCGTCAAGAAAGCCAAAGAGTATGACCGGGACACGGTGCCGGGCAACTACGCCACGCTGTCCACACCGTGCCCCAATTGTGGCGGTGTGGTGAAAGAAAATTACCGCCGTTATGCCTGCAGCGGTGCCGATGGCCAAAGCGAGGGCTGCGGCTTTTCATTTGGCAAGACGCCGGGGGGCCGCACGTTTGAGCTGGCTGAGGTGGAGCAATTCCTGCGCGACCGACGCATTGGCCCGCTGGAGGGGTTTCGGTCCAAGGCTGGCTGGCCATTTACCGCCGAGATGGTCATCAAGTTTGACGAAGAGACGAAAAACTACAAGCTCGAATTCGACTTTGGCGACGACAAGAGAGCCGAAGCCGACGGCGAGCTGGCTGATTTTTCGGGTCAGACTGCGCTTGGGGCCTGCCCCAAATGTGGCGCGAACGTGTTTGAGCACGGCAAGAACTATGTGTGCGAGAAGTCGCTGCCGAGTGCATCCCAGCCAACGCCGAGTTGCGACTTCAAGTCCGGACAGATCATCTTGCAGCAGCCCATTGAGCGCGCGCAAATGCAAAAGCTGCTGGCCAGCGGCAAAACCGATCTGCTCGACAAGTTTGTCTCGATGCGCACCCGCCGCGCGTTCAAGGCCATGCTGGTCTGGGATGCCACCGCCGGCCGGGTGAACTTCGAGTTTGCGCCGAGCAAATTCCCGCCGCGCAAGACTGCCGCCACGCCTCTGACCAAGGCCGCCGTTGCTTCTAATAAGATAGCTGCTGGCGCAGGTGCAATAAGCGCTACAGGCCAAAAAGCTATCAAATCCGTGAGCGCCAAAAAAGCCACCAAGGCGCCGACTGCGGCGACCCGCAAGGCTGCGGCGCCGGCCGCCGGGGCGGTCCCCAGCGCCGCGCTGGCCGCCGTGATCGGCAGCGCACCTGTGACGCGCGCCCAGGTGATCAAGCAACTCTGGGACTACATCAAGGCGCAAGGCCTGCAGGATGCGCAAAACAAGCGCGCCATCAACGCCGACGCCAAGCTGCTGGCGGTGTTTGGCAAACCCCAGATCAGCATGTTTGAACTCGCTGGCATCGTGGGGCAGCATCTGCGTTGATGACCCAGCCCCTGATTTCTGACCCGCTTTTTTGACCACAGCGCTTGCATATGAACAGCCCCACGACCCACCCTCAACAGCTCACCGAGTTTTTTCAGCAGCACGGTGTGCGCGATGTCGAATGCCTGTTTGCCGACATCTCCGGCTACCCGCGCGGCAAACTGATGCCGGCCGACCGCTTTGCTGCCGGAGCCGAGCTGCGTATCTGTCAGGCCATCCCAATGCAGGCAGTCACTGGCGAGTATTCCTATCACCCGGTGTTTCCGGACTCGGACCCCGATGTGCGTATGCTGCCAGACTATCGCACCCTGGCGCTGGCACCCTGGGCCAGCGTCCCGCGCGCCGTGGCGGTGCACGACTGCCTGGAACTCGACGGCCGTCTGTGTGAATTTGCGCCGCGCAGCACCCTCAAGCGTGTGCTGGCCAGTTATGCCACGCTGGGCCTGCAGCCGGTGGTGGCGCCCGAGATCGAGTTCTACCTGTGTGCCAGCAATGCCGACCCGGCGCAGCCCCTGGTGCCGCCGCTGGTGCGCGGCGGCCGGGCTGAAGTGGGCAACAGCGCCTTCAGCCTGAACATGCTCAACGAGCTGGCGCCGTTTTGGGATGAGTTTCGAGCGGCGTTGCGCACCTTGGGCATCGATGCAGACACCTGGATTCATGAGGTCGGCCCCACCCAGTACGAGATCAACCTGATGCATGGTGATGCGGTGCAGGTGGCCGACCAGGCCTTTTTGTTCAAGTATGCAGCGCGTGAGATCGCGCTGAAACACGGCCTGAATGCGGTGTTCATGGCCAAGCCCATTGCGGCCAGTGCGGGCAGCTCGATGCATCTGCACATCAGCGTGGTGGATGGCACAGGGCAAAACATCTTTAGCCGGCCCGATGGCAGCGCCAGTGCCCGTTTTGAGCAGTTTCTGGCCGGACTGCAAACCCACGGCCCGGAGCTGATGGCCTTGTTTGCGCCCAATGTCAATTCGTACCGGCGTTATGTGGCCGGCAGCCAGGCGCCGACCAACATGGCCTGGGGCCATGACAACCGGACCACCGGCCTGCGGGTGCCGGCCAGTGCGCCGGTGGCGCGCCGGGTCGAGAACCGCGTGGCCGGCGCCGATGCCAACCCCTATCTGGCCATTGCCGCCTCACTGGCCGCTGGCCTGGCCGGGCTGCAAGGGCAAATGCAAGCCACCGAGCCACTGTCCAGCAACGGCTACGACGAGGCCCACAGCTTGCCACGAAGCCTCACCGAGGCGCTAGATAAATTAGAGCACAGTGCGCTTGCCAGACAAGCGCTAGGGCATGATTTTGTCTCAGGGTTTTGCGCGGTCAAGCGGCTGGAGCACGCGCACTACCAGGCAGAAATCAGCGCCTGGGAGCGGCGCTTTTTGCTACCCCAGGTGTAGCGCGCCGGCCCACCGCGCGGTGCAGCGCGAGCGCGGGCTTACAGTGCCCTGGTGCGTTTGAAGCGCTCGGTGGCCGCGACCAGCGCACTGGTAATGCCGGGTTCGAACGCGGAGTGCCCGGCGTCCTCGACGATCTCCAGCCGCGCCTGTGGCCAGGCCTGATGCAGGCGCCAGGCCGTGCGCACCGGGCAAATCACATCGTAGCGTCCTTGCACAATCACCGCAGGCAGGTGGCGGATGCGCTCGACGCCCTGAACCAACTGGTCTTCGCCCAGGAAGGCGCGGTGCAAAAAATAGTGCGCTTCCAGGCGCGCCAGCGCCAGCGCTGTGTTGTCTGACAGTGTGCCATCCGTCAGGTCGGGCGACTGGCGCAGTTGCAGACAACTGCCCTCGTAGCGGCTCCAGTTGCGTGCGGCCTGCAACTGGCGTTCGGGGTCGTCTCCAAACAGGTCTCGCGCGTAGGCACGCAACAGCCCGCCCCGCCCGGGGTTGGGGTAGTTGGCAGAAAACTGCTGGTGTTCGTCCGGGAAAAACCACTGGATGCCGTCCATGAACCAGTCGATTTCGGCCACAGTTCCTAAAAAGATCCCACGCAGCACAAAGCCGCTGCAGCGCTGTGGATGGGCCTGTCCGTAAGCCAGCGCCAGCGTGGCACCCCAGGAGCCGCCAAACACCAGCCAGCGCGCAATGCCCAGCCTTTCGCGCAGGTGCTCGATGTCATCGATCAGCAAGGGGGTGCTGTTGTTACGGCACTCACCCAAGGGCATCGACTGGCCCGAGCCCCGCTGATCCAGCAACACGATGCGGTAGTGGTTCGGGTCAAAAAACTGCCGATGCTGCGGCGACAGGCCTGCACCCGGCCCGCCATGCAGAAACAACACGGGTTCACCGTGGCGCTGCCCACACTCTTCCCAGTACAGGGTGTGGATCTTGTCCACCGGCAAAAAACCGCGTTGATAGGGCTCGATCGGCGGAAAGATACCGCTGACCGGGTCGGGGCGCGCACCTTGGCGCGGCAGGGCCCTGCCGTCGCTCATGGCGCTGCGAACACCCGTTTGTTCGGGCGCACCTGCAAGGCCACTTGCCAGCACGTTGGCAGGTGTTCAGCCACACAGTCAACCACCTGGCCGTCGAGTTTGCCCACCTGCACTTGCTGGCGCAATACCTGCAGGATGTCAGACATCGGCAGCGCCGCCCGATAGGGTCGAGCCTGCGCCAGCGCCTGAAACACGTCAGCCACGGCAATGATGCGCGCCTCCAGCGACAAGCCACCCGCTCGGTTGTGATACGGATAGCCCGTCCCGTTGACCCGCTCATGGTGTTGCGCCGCCCACAGCGCCACATGCTCCAGCCCCTTGATGTTGCACAGAATGTTGTAGGTGTCAAAGCTGTGCCGACTCATGGTGCGCCGCTCCACTTCGGTCAGGGCGCTGGTCTTTTCAAGCAGTTCGTCGGGCACGCGCAGTTTGCCAATGTCGTGCAACAAGCCAGCGAGCTCAAGCATGTCACAGCGTGCCTGATCAATGCCCAGTTGCTCACCCAGGTAGCGCGCCAGGCTGGCCACGCCGTCGGAATGCTCACAGGTGAACGGACTCTTGGCGTCAACGATGCTGGAAAAGATGTGCATCAGGCTGCTCAGGTCGGTAAAACTCATTTCCTGCGCTTGAGTTTCAGCCAGCCAGGTCGCCACATATCCATTGACACGGTCGCTTTCCAGCATGAACCAGAAAGCTTCGGACTCTGACAAATCAAGAAATGCGTTCACCAGCTCCGGACAAAACCAGTCGTTGCGCCGTTGCAGTATCTGCTGTCGAATCTCGTCTTTGCCCAGCAGGATGTCGGTGCCGGTGGTCACATACTTCAGGGTCAGGATGTCAACCCGATCGACCAGGTAGATACAGTTGGCAGCCATTTGCACCGCCGGGGGCAAGTCCAATTGCTTGAGGCGGATCCAATGTGTGTGATGGTGGCGCACGATCGGCGCCAGGTGCCGCAGCAACGCGCAACTGTCCAGCAAATCGGCGCCAATCTCACAATGGGCGCCTTCAAGTTCCCACTCAAGCTGTGCCAGCTTGGCATGCACCGAGGTCTTGGAGACACCGGCATCGTGCAGGATGGCAGCCTGAAACAGGTCATCGAGCTCGGCCCGGCTCCAACCCAGCCACTTGCCAAGCTCGGCTGCCATGAAGGCCACCCGCTTGCCATGGTGGATGTGTGTCACTCCCACCAGATCAAGCGCGTCGGACAGCGAATAGACCGCCTCGTGCAGATTGATCTTGAAGTGTGTCATGCCTTGATCGGGTTGGGCTGTTGTCAGATGATTATGCCCACAGTCCAGCGCGCAATTTCATTGCCCGCTCGATAAAGACACTGATCTGGTCATGGCTAAGGCGGCTGTGGCCCGGTCCTACAATCCGCCTCCCTTGCAAATTCGCTTCAACCCAGGCGGCACCAGTCTCGGTCGTCGCCATGGCCACCGGAGGCCCCATGACGCTCAGCCCTGAAGAAAAACGCGCCCAACTGCGCCGTGCCGCGCTGGACTATCACCAGTTCCCAAGTCCAGGCAAAGTGGCGATTGCCGCCACCAAACAGTTGACCAACCAGCACGATCTGGCCTTGGCCTACTCGCCCGGTGTGGCTGCGCCCTGCGAAGAAATCGTGAAAGACCCCAATTCTGCGTTTCAGTACACCAGCCGCGGCAATCTGGTGGCGGTGATCACCAATGGCACGGCGGTGCTGGGGCTGGGCGACATCGGTCCGTTGGCGGCCAAGCCGGTGATGGAAGGCAAGGGCGTGTTGTTCAAGAAATTTGCTGGCATTGATGTGTTTGATATCGAAATCAACGAAAAGCACAATCTGGACCGACTGGTGGACATCATCGCCGCACTCGAGCCCACCTTTGGCGGCATCAATCTTGAAGACATCAAGGCGCCCGACTGCTTTTACGTCGAGCGTCGTTTGCGCGAGCGCATGAAGATACCCGTGTTTCATGACGACCAGCACGGAACGGCGATCGTCGTGGGCGCCGCCATCCTGAACGGCCTCAAGGTGGTCGGCAAGGACCCGTCACAGGTGAAACTGGTCACTTCGGGGGCAGGTGCGGCGGCGCTGGCATGCCTGAATCTGCTGGTCAAGTTGGGCATTGCACGCGAGAACATCTTTGTGACCGACCTGGCTGGTGTGGTGTACCAGGGGCGTACCGAACTGATGGACGAGGACAAGGCCTGTTTCGCCCAGCCCACCGCAGCACGCAGCCTGCGTGAAGTGATTGCTGGGGCGGACGTGTTTCTTGGCTTGTCCGCAGGTGGCGTGCTGAAGTCTGACATGGTGGCCACCATGTCGGCTCGCCCGCTGGTGTTCGCGCTGGCCAATCCGACGCCCGAAATCCTGCCCGAAGAGGTCAGTGCGGTGCGCAGCGATGCCATCATTGCCACGGGTCGCACGGACTACCCGAATCAGGTCAATAACGTGTTGTGTTTTCCCTACATTTTTCGGGGTGCACTCGATGCCGGGGCATCGACCATCACGCTGGAGATGGAAATCGCCGCCGTGCATGCGATCGCCGATTTGGCACAAGCCGAGCAAAGCGAGGTCGTGGCTGCCGCGTATGCGGGCGAACGGCTGGCGTTTGGCCCACACTACCTGATTCCCAAGCCATTTGATCCCCGATTGATGGTCAAGATTGCTCCAGCCGTGGCACAGGCCGCCATGGACAGCGGCGTTGCCACCCGCCCGATCAGCGACTTTGATGCCTACCGCGAGCGCCTGCAGAGCTTTGTGTATGCATCCGGGACGATGATGAAGCCCATCTTCATTGCCGCCAAGAAAGCCAGCAAGAAGCGCATTGCCTACTGTGAGGGTGAAGAAGAGCGTGTGCTGCGGGCGTGTCAGATCGTGGTGGACGAAGGCCTGTCGCGTCCGACCCTGATTGGCCGCCCGGCCGTGATCGCCCAGCGCATCGAGAAGTTCGGCTTGCGCTTGCAGGAAGAACTGGACTACGACGTCGTGAATGTGGAGAAAGACGACCGGTATCGCGATTTTTGGCAGACGTATCACCACATGACTGAACGCAAGGGCGTCACTGTGCAGATGGCCCGGATCGACATGCGACGGCGCCTGACCTTGATCGGCGCCATGTTGCTGCACAAAGGTGCTGTCGATGGCATGATCTGCGGCACCTGGGGGACGACGGCGATGCACCTGCATTACATCGATCAGGTGATTGGCAAGCGGGTCGGTGGTTCGGCCAGCACGCCGCAGGATGTGCGGATTTACGCCTGCATGAACGGGCTGATGCTGCCTGAGCGCCAATTGTTTTTGGTTGATACCCATGTCAATCCCGACCCGAGTGCGCAGGAGCTGGCCGAAATCACCGTCATGGCCGCCGAAGAGATGATGCGCTTTGGCATGCACCCGCGCGCGGCGCTGCTGAGCCACTCGAACTTTGGCTCCAGCAACCAGGCCAGCGCGATCAAAATGCGCCAGACGCTGGAGCTGCTGCGCGAGCAGGCGCCGTGGCTTGAGGCCGACGGTGAAATGCATGGAGACCTCGCGCTGGACAGCAAGGCGCGTCACGCGCTCATGCCCAACTGCAGTTTGCGTGGCGATGCCAATTTGCTGGTGTTGCCCAACATCGATGCGGCCAATATTGCCTACAACCTGCTGAAGGTGACTGCCGGCGGCAACATCGCCGTGGGCCCGGTGTTGCTGGGCGCGGCCAAACCAGTGCATGTCCTGACACCCAGCACCACGGTGCGCCGTATCGTCAACATGACTGCCCTGACGGTCGCCGAAGCCAACACATCGCGTTGAACGTACAAGCACAAGCGGCCGCCCTGCTGCCGATGCTGGCGTCAATTCCCATGTTTGGTGCATCCCTTTGCGCTTGCGCTGGCTTGCGTTTTTTGGGCAAATCAACGACACTTGCGCCCTTCGCGAGTTCGGGTTTTCCCGCAGTCGTTGATTGAAAGCTTGGCCCCTAGATGGAGGAAACTGGTGAAAACAACCGCCCTGTTGCGCAAGATGCTGCCATGGTGTGGCTTGCTGATGGCGTTGCTGGCGTGGTCGCTGGTGCCGGGTTGGGCGCAGGCGCGCGTGACGCCGCAGGTAGAAGCGCTGGCCCCGATGACCTTGGCGGAGTTGCCGCCACAGGGACGTCAGGTCTATCACCTGATTTTGCAGGGCGGACCTTTTGCCAGCGACAGGGACGGAACGGTTTTTTTCAATCGGGAGCGTTTGTTGCCCCCGAACAAACGCGGTTATTACCGGGAGTACACCGTGCCGACGCCGGGGCTCAAGCATCGCGGGGTGCGGCGTATTGTGTGCGGTGGGCCGCCCAGGGCGCCGGACACTTGTTACTACACGGCAGATCATTACGAGAGTTTTCGTCGTATCGCGCCATGACACTTGATTTGGATTTTGTTTTGTTGAAATGAATAGAGAAAAATGACCATGCCACTCGATCAATCCAGCACCCAGCCCGCCGCGGCCGAGCTCACCTTGCGTGGCGTTCGGCCCAACATCGTTCAATCCATCCGGGCCTTCCGGGTGCAAGAATTGCAGGAGGCTGCGCAAGCACTTGGCCACCATTTTTTGTACGCAGATCTGGCAGATGCGCAGTGCAAGCAAGACATTTTGGACATGATCGGCCAGCAGTTCATGCTGACCGTGTCGGTGGGAAAGAACTTTGATTCGTTGTATGACAGCATGACCGACCCGGTTCACAAGTCGGGGCCGCAGCCCGGTTTTGTCGTGGTGCTGGAACATATTCCGGCCAACGCCCGGTTCGACAAAGAGGCCCGCGAGCAGTTGCTTGACATCTTTCGCGACGCTGCCGACTACTGGGGTGACCGAAAAATACCCTTCAGGTGCTTCTATTCTTTTCCGTAGCCCGTTCTGCACACACCAGCCAAGCAGAACGGGCCAACGAGGCTAATGAGGCATCCGCCCCCGTGGAAGTGTTGACCGAAAACGGCGAAAAAATGCCGACCGACAAATTGGTGGATATCTCGCCCCAGGCTTTGCGCATGAGCAGTCCCTTTAACGCAGGGTATTGGACCACGATCTGAGCTTTTTTTGCACCTGCGCGCAGCCCGGCCTTTGGCCGGGTTTTTTCATGGCTGCGCGGGCGCGGGTTTCAGGTCCGCTGCAAGCGCCAGGTACTGCGTCACGGGAACCTCTTCGGCGCGGCGCTGCACGTCAAAGTGGCCGGCGTAGGATCGATCTTGCAGCCAGCGTCCGAGCGTATGGCGCAACAGTTTGCGCCGCTGGCTAAACGCCACCTGCACCAGTTCGCTGAGGGTGGTGACGTCCAGGGCGGGCGCTGCGGCATGCGGCACCATGCGTACCACGGCGCTGTCCACCCGCGGCGGCGGGTCAAAACTGCTCGGCGGCACGAACAACACTTGCTGCAGTGCATAGCGCCATTGCAGCATGACGCTCAGGCGTCCGTACGCTGCGCAACCCGGGCTTGCCACCATGCGGTCAACCACCTCCTTTTGTAGCATGAAGTGCTGGTCATGGACGACTGCCACATGGGTCAACAGATGGAACAGGATGGGCGTGGAGATGTTGTACGGTAAATTGCCAACCACTCTTATTTTGGGAGCTGCCAACGCTTGAGCTAATTGAGAAAAATCGACTTTTAATACATCAGACTCGAGCACCCGCAACGAGCCGTGGCGACGCAGTTGTTGTGCCAGGTCGCGGTCGAGTTCGATGACTGTCAGGGCCCCGAGCCGTTCCACCAGGGGTTGCGTGAGCGCTGCCAAGCCGGGGCCGATTTCCACCATGGGCTGGCCAGCCCGGGGGTCGATGGCGGCCACAATGGCATCGATGACGCCACCATCGGTCAGAAAGTGCTGGCCAAAGCGCTTGCGTGCGGTGTGTTGATAAGCGCTCAAAGCGGTGGCACAGGCAGTGCGATTACAGCGGGGGCTCGCGCATCTCGACGTAGGCACGTGCGCGCAACTCCTGCGTCCATGCCTGGTAGGCGTCTGGCATTTTCTTGTCGCGCAGCATGGCCCGAATGGCTTCGCGCTGCTGCTCGGCGCTGAGTTTGGCTTGCCGGCGTTCCTGTAACTGAATCAGATGCACGCCAAAGCGCGACACCACAGGGTCGCTGATGTCACCCGGTGCCAATCGGTTCATGGTGTCTTCGAATTCAGGCACAAATTGTCCAGGGCTGGCCCAGCCGAGGTCGCCGCCCTGCGCGGCGCTGCCATCTTGTGAATGCGTTCGCGCCAGTTGGGCAAAGTCGCCCTGGCCTGAGACAAGTTGTTTCTTGAAGTCGGACAGCTTCTGGCGGGCCTGGAACTCGCTCAAGCCAGTGCCCGGCACCAGCAGGATGTGGCGCGCCCGGCTTTGCGTCACCGAAGTGGATGGCAAACCAGCACCGCTTTTTTCGATGACCTTGAGCACATGAAAGCCGGCCGGCGATCGCACCAGGGGTGCGACCTGTCCGGCTTCGAGGGTTCGACTGGCCTGCACAAACAGCTCGGGATAACGGCTGGCTGGGCGCAGCCCCAACTGGCCGCCGTTGGCGGTGTCGGATGCTTGCGAAAACTCGCGCACCAGCGCGGCAAAGTCCTCACCGGCCAGCGCCCGCTCTTGGGCCCGCTGAGCGCGCGCGCGCAGGGCTTCGACTTGTGCTGTCGTGGCGCTTTCTGGCACCGCGACCAGAATCTGCGCCAGATTCAGTTGGACGGCTGACAGGTCAGCGCTGCCGGATTGTTGTGCACGCTGGTATTCCTGCACCTCCTGGTCCGTCACGCGCACGCGTCCTTCCAGATCGCGCTCGCGCAGACGTTGCAACATCATCTGTTCACCCAGTTCAGCCCGGAACTCAGCCACGGTCTGACCCCCCTGCACCACACGACGGCGCAATTCGGCCACATCAAACTGGTTTTGCAGCGCAATCGTCTGTTCAGCCTGATCGATCGCCGAGGGCTCCAGCTTCAAGCCGGTTTCATTGGCGGTGTGCAGCAACACGCGTCGAACGATCAAGCTCTCCAGCACGTCGGCTGCCAACTGTCGCGGCTCGGGCGCTGTGCGGCGCTGTTGCGCGAACTGCTGCGTCACGCGCGCCAGCTCCTGGCGCACCTGGTTATTGGTGATGGGCTCGGAATTGACCACAGCCACAATGAAATCGGCTTGCGCAGGCGCGCTGGCCGCCTGGGTCGATGCGCGCAGGCCCTGTGCCTGCGACGGGGCCAACGCCAGCATGAGCCAGGCCATTGCAACGGAAATCGAAAGTGGTTTCATGGTGCATCAATCGTATTGGCTGAACCGGCTGGGCATGGGTGTTGCACCGCGCAGGTTCTGATAATTGGGAATATGGTCCTTCAGCGATTTGAGGGCGTTGACACCCAGGCGCGAAAAACCGACAAACTCCAACTGGAACATGACACGCTGGGTGGCGCTGCTGGTGCTGGTCTGCAAGCGCTCAAACACCAGTCGCCCCAGCCAGCAACCAGCATCGTACTCGAGCCCGAGGATCGAATCGACCCATTTGTGTTCCATCATGCTGTAGTTCAGGCGTCCGACGCTGTACCAGCGCCCCGCGCCCAAGCCGCTGGCCGGTGCCGACGCTGATCCTGCGGCGGCCCCGGCCAAGTCGCCCAATGGCCATTGCCAGCCAATGTCCAATTGCTCACTGGCCTGGCGCTGATAGCGGTAACCGACGCTGACTGTGCGGTAGCTGGAGGGGCTGTAGTTGGCACTCAGGGTGGAGCGCTCGGAGCGTGCGGTGTGCGGGTTGTATTGCACTGCCGCATCGACCCGCCAGCGCGGGTCCCAGTGCACCGACCCGGCCAGCAGCACATCGCTGATGCGCCCTTGCACCGGCGCAACACCGGGCAGGCTCACGTTCTGGTCGCGCAGTTGCACGCGCTGCGCCACGCCCAGGCGAATCACCTCGGCCCCGGTCTGTGGGTGCAGGTAGCGGCTGGTGACGCCGAGCGTAAGGCGGTGGCTGTCAGAAATCCGGTCGTGCCCGACAAAAGCGTTTTCGGAGTAAATCGTAGCCAAGCTGAAGTCGTGGGCGCCAGAGTCGTAGTTGGGCAGCAGGCTCTGGTCTTGATAAGGGGTGTTGACATAAAAAACGCGCGGCTCGAGCGTCTGGCGCAGCGCGCGCCCAAACAAAGAGGTATCGCGCTCAAAAACCAGCCCGCTGTCCACGCTGAGCGTGGGCAACACCCGATTGGCTTGCGTGACTCCATTGCTCAAGGGCGTATCAAATTGGTAGCGAGTGGCGTGCAACTGCAGCTTGGGCAACAGATAGCCCCCCGGCGTCTGCCAGCGTCGGCTGAGGTCCAAGTGCAGCAGGGCGCGCTGGCCATTGGGCTGTCCAGTCAGGTCGCTGTCAGAGACAAACCGGGTGTAGTCGGCTTGGGCCAGCAATTGCAGTCCGGCACCGAGCTGGCCGGCGTAGCGGGTGCTGAGTTGTGGCAAACGGTCATAGGGCGGCACAATGGGCGCGCTGACGTCTTGCAGTGTCTGCCAGCTCAGGGCCCGCAGACTGCTGGAAAAAGGACCATTGTTCCAGCTCAAGGCGGCATCATTGGCCAGCAAGCGCTGCGTCAGCGACCCGTTGGTGCGGTTGAAGTCGCGCCAGTAATCGTCATCACTGACGCGGTTGAGACTCAGCCTGAGCGTGACCGGCCCGGTGGCTGCGTCACTGAGCAAGCGGCCCTGGTGCGCCAGATTGACGCCCCAGCGTGAGCGGTCACGCAGGCTGTCACCCGGCATCCAGTCCAGGCGTGCCGTGCCGTTGTAATCGGGCTCCAGGTAGCGAAACTCGCTGCCCAGGTTCAGGCCGCGCTTGCTCATCAGAGTGGGCGTGAAGGTGGCATCCCGATTCGGCGCGATGTTCCAGTAGTAGGGTTGCGCAAACTCGGTCCCGTTGACCGTGTCAAAGCCAAGAGTCGGCGGCAGCAGGCCCGACTTGCGCTCATCGTTCAGCGGAAAACTCAAGTACGGCACCGGCAGCAGTGGCACCCCCTTGAAACTCAGCAAAGCGCCTTCGGCTGTTCCGGTGTTGTCGGCGTTGTCGATGCGCAATTGAGTGGCACGCAATATCCAGTCGGGCAGCCAGTCGGGGTTGGGGCTGCGTTGGCAGGTGGTGAAACTGGCATCATGGATCACAGCACGTTGGTCATCCAGAAAATCCACCCGTTGTGCCTGTCCGTGCGCCTGGTTACGCAAAAACCGGTAAGTCGGCAGGGTGAAAAACCCTTCAAACGCGTCCACCTTGAGTTCCAGCAGAGGCCCGGCGTACACGTTGCCGGCCCGATTGATCTGTACATGTCCCTGAGCGCGGGCCAGATCGGTGGCCTGGTTGTAATCAAGCCGGTCCGCCTTGATCACCAAATCACCTTTGCGCAGCATGGCATTGCCCTGGATCACCGTCTGCAAGTCGGGCTGACCGGTGATCTGGTCGCCAGAAATGAAGGTTGGCAATATGGCACGGTGGGCGGCGTCGATCCGCTCTTGCAGCAGCACACTGTCTTTCAGGGGCATTGCTTCGTGTTGCTGCGCTTGCGCCACGCTGCCGATCAGACAGCAGCCAGCCAGGCCCACATGAGACCAGCGCCCGCGCCAAAGGTCAACGGTGTTGGAACAGTCGAACAAGGGCATGGGGGCAAACGGGCAGAAGAAGGCGATGAAGCGGGTTTGTAGAATGGATTATCCATGAGCCAAGACAACTCCCTTCCCGTCGCGTCCCCTGCCGGCATCGCCTGGCCGGATTCGCAACGCCAGACCCAATTCACACACTGGCTGGCCAGCGCCGCTGCGCGGCACGGCCTGGAGCCCGGCACGGTGCGTTTGGCCAGCGCAGACGCCAGTTTTCGGCGTTATTTCAGGATCGATAGCTGCGCCGGCAGCCGCATCATCATGGATGCGCCACCGGCGTTCGAGAACTGTCAGCCCTTCGTCCAGGTGGCTGCATTGATGCATGACGCCGGCCTGAATGCGGCACAAGTGCTGGATTGGGACCAGGCGCTGGGCTTTATGCTGTTGACCGATCTGGGCGAGCAGACCATGATGCAAGTCATTGAGCCAACGCAGCCCCTGGACAATCTGCCGCTGTACCTGCAAGCCATTGAGGTGTTGATTCAGTGGCAGCGCGCGTCTCGCCCCGGCGTCTTGCCGCCCTACGATGAAAGTCTGCTTCGTCGTGAACTGGCCTTGTTTCCCGACTGGTATCTGACACGGCACAAAGGCCTGACCCTTGACGGCGCCCAGTGCAAAACGCTGGCCCACAGCTTTGACCAGATCGTCGCTTGCAATTTGGCGCAGCCCACTGTGTATGTGCATCGGGACTTCATGCCGCGCAACCTGATGGCACCGGCGTCCCCGGGCGCGCCCTTGGGGGTACTGGATTTTCAGGACGCGGTGTACGGCCCCATCACCTACGACATCGCAAGCCTGATGCGTGATGCATTCCTGAGTTGGGAAGAAGAGTTTTGCCTGGAGGTCACGGTTCGCTACTGGGAGCAAGCGCGCAAAGTCGGATTGCCTGTAGGCGAGGACTTTGGCGACTTTTATCGGGCTGTTGAGTGGATGGGCTTGCAGCGGCATCTGAAGGTGGCCGGGATTTTTGCGCGGCTGACGCTGCGCGATGGCAAACCGAAGTACCTGGCCGACACCCCCCGCTTCATTCACTATATCCGTGCCACCTGCGGCCGTTACCGCGAACTCAAGCCGCTGTTGCGCTTGGTTGACCAAGTTGAGGGCATTGTCGAGCCCGATGTGTTTGGCTTTGGAAGGCAGTCATAAAAATGGCCTCTCGTGCTTTTCTGGTATGCACTGGAAGCTATATTTAGTGTAGCAATCAGGGTGGTGTTTATGCCCCGTTTTTTTGTTCCGGTGCCATTGCTGAGTGGTGCTTTGCTGGATTTGCCGGCTGGCGCTGCGCGTCATGTGCAGGTGTTGCGCCTGCAACCCGGCGCTGCGATCACCTTGTTTGATGGTCGTTCGGACGGTGAGTTTGCTGCCGAGGTTACCCGCATGGGACGCAGCCAAGTACAGGTCCAGGTGGGTGCCTGGCGCCCCACGCAGACTGCGGCGCGCTGCCAGGTACACCTGGCCGTGGGCATGCCGGCCAATGAGCGCATGGACTGGTTGGTGGAAAAAGCCACCGAATTGGGCGTGGCCAGCCTGCAGCCCTTGATGACCGAACGCAGCGTGCTTCGCCTGAGTGGCGAGCGTGCCCAGAAAAAACAGCAGCACTGGCACAGTGTGGCTGTGGCGGCGTGCGAGCAGTGTGGTGGCAACCTGGTCCCGCTGCTGCATTCGGTGGACACGCTGGACAACTGGCTGTCCCGCATGTCACCTGCGGCCGATGTGCCACGCCTGTTGATGTCTTTATTGCCTGAGGCAAAGCAGATCCGGGAGCGGGCGGTGGCCGTTCCGGCGCTGTGCTTGCTGGTCGGGCCGGAAGGCGGTCTGAGCCCTGGGGAGCAGGCCAGCGCGCTCACAAGTGGCTGGACACCAGTGAGCTTGGGTTCGCGTGTGCTGCGATCTGAAACCGCCGCTCTGGCCGCTCTGGCAGCGGTGCTGGTTTAGCCGCTGCCCGCGTGGGTTCAGCGGCTGAGTCCCAGGCGCTGGGCCTGCTCGGTCAGCTCGTCCCTGAACTTGGGGTGGGCAATTCCGATCAGCTCGCGCGCCCGTTGCTGCGCTGACTTGCCGCGCAACTGTGCCACGCCGTATTCGGTCACCACAAAGTTGACGTCGTTCTTGCTGGTGCTGACGTGGGTGCCCGGTGACAGCACGGGGACGATGCGTGAGATGCTGTCGTCCTTGGCGGTGGAGGGCAGCACGATGAACGCCTTGCCTGCACGCGAGATATTGGCCGCGCGCACAAAGTCAGCCTGTCCGCCGGTGCCGGAAAACGGCAGGTGCGCCAGGCTTTCCGAGCCGCACTGGCCGAGCAGGTCGATTTGAAGTGTGGCGTTGATGGCCACCAGATTGTCGTTCTGGCCTGCCAGGCTGGGCGTATTGGTGAAATCAACCGGGTGAATTTCAAGTGCCGGGTTGCGGTCCATGAACTGATACAACTTGCCCGAGCCCAGGGCAAATGTCGCCACCATCTTGCCTGGCAGGTAGTTTTTGCGCCGGTTCGTCACCACGCCGGCCTGCACCAGGCTCAAGATGCCGTCGCCAATCATCTCGGTATGAATACCAAGGTCCTTCTTGTCGGTGAGCTGCATCACCACCGCATCCGGAATGCCACCATAGCCGATTTGCAGGGTGGAACCGTCTTCGATCATGTCGGCCACATAGCGGCCGATGGCCTGCTGCACCGGGCCGATCTTGGGCAAGCCCACCTCGAGCACCGGGTCATCGCTCTCGACCAGCGCCGCCACCTGTGAGATGTGCACATGGCAGTTGCCGTACGCAAAGGGAACATGGGGGTTGACCTCCAGCACCACCGCGCGCGCGCGTTGTACCGCAGCCATGGTGTAGTCTGCCCCCAGACTGAGCGAAAAATAACCATGTGCGTCCATCGGCGAGGCCATGCTGAACACCACATCAGCCGGCATCTGCGCGCGCTGTATCAGGCTCGGAATTTCAGAAAAGTAATTGGGAATGAAGTCCACCCAGCCGGCTTGCCCGCCAGCGCGTGTTGCGGCGCCGTAAAACAGGGCCACATGCCGCACATGTTGCACGGTCTCGGGGTCGATATAGCCAAACTTGCGCATCGCCAGTATCTGCGCCACCTTGACATCATGAAACTCGCGGCGTTGTTCGGACAGTGCGCCAAGCAAGGCAGGTGGTTCGCCAACCCCTGTGGGCACAATGATCAGGTCACCGCGTTGCACAAGCCGCACAGCATCACTGGCGGACATCTTCTTTTGCAGATACGTCTGCTGAACCGACATAAGCGCCCTCCTTGGACAGGTTCGGTCCGCGCTCAGGCGCGGTCGGCCAAAGCCGATGCCCGGATTTTATTCTTTGGCGCGCGTGCGGCCTTGGGCGCTTTGGCCTTTGTGGCCGGGCCGACTGTGGGTAGCACGCAACGCAGCACCTGCTCGCACTGCTCGGGCGTCATGTACAGCGGCACAGGGTAGTTGGCATCGGCCTCACGGCAGGCGGCGCGGGCCAGCGCCGGAATGTCTGCCTCACGCAGTGCGTCGAGCGTATCGGCAATGCCCAGCCGGGTGTTCATTGTCTGTACCGCGGCCAGAAACTTCTGCGCCAGCACCGCCGGGGGTTCGCCGGGTTTGCCAAGCCGGGCTCTTTGGGCCAGCACGGCCAGCTTGTCCTCGATGGCTGGGCCAAGAAACCGCAGCACATGGGGCAGCAGTATGGCATTGGCCAAGCCATGTGGGGTGTGATAAAGGCCGCCCAGTTGATGCGCGATGGCATGCACATAGCCCACATTGGCGCGGGTAAAGGCTTGCCCTGCGTAGTTGGCTGCCAGCGCCATTTTTTCGCGTGCGGCCAGGTCGCTGCCGTTGACATGCACCACCGGCAACGCCTCAAAAATCATGCTGACTGCCGACAAGGCCATGCGGTCAGTAAACGGTGTGCCCCAATGTCCGATGAACGCTTCGATGGCGTGGGTCAGCGCGTCCATGCCGGTCGCCGCCGTCACGTCGGGTGGCAAGCCCACCATCAACGACGCATCCAGCGCAGCCATTCTCGGCACGATACGGGTGTCGGCGATCACCAGTTTGCGATGTGTGTCCGGGTCGGAAAGCACCGCTGCCACCGTCACCTCGGAGCCGGTACCGGCGGTCGTGGGCACTGCGTAAATCGGGGCCGGGGCCCGTCGTCCCTTGAAATACCCGGCCAACTGGGCCGGGTGTTTGTGGTTGGCAGCGGTCAGCCCGATGGCCTTGGCTGCGTCCATGGCCGAGCCGCCACCAAAGGCCACGATGGCATCGCAGCCACTTTTCTTGAACAGTGCGGCCCCCTTGATGACTTGCGCCAGCGGCGCGTCGGCGGTGATTTCGTCAAACACCACCGATTCGGTGCCGCCGGACTTGAGCGCCTGCAACAGGGGCGCGAGCAAGCCCAGTCTTGACACAACTGCGTCGGTGACGATGAGCACCCGCGCATGGCCAAAGTCGGTGATGGCCTGCCCAAGCCGTGCGCTGGAGCCTGGGCCGACCATCATGGTGGGCTGCGGGATCGGCAACAGCCTTGTCACCACCCCGGCGGCGCGCATGACGGCTGACAGTCCGACTGAGCGCACCGTGGCCGACAACATTTTTGCAAGCATGGCCAATTTCCTTTGTTTAAAGTCAGCGACCTCACTGCAAGACCGCGCAAACTGGCATGATGCCTGTTGGCACGACAATCGTGTAGTGGCCTCTCTCCAAATCGACGTGAACGCAAGCGGACTTTCCATGAAAACAGTGATCGGTATCAGCCTGGGCGCCAGCGCCCACGATTTTGAATTCACCACGACCCTGGCGGGAGTGGAACTCCAGGTCAAGCGCCTGGGCACCGACGGCAGCCTGGCCAAAGCGGCCAAGCTGATCAAGTACTGGGACAAGAGGGCCGATGCGATTGGCCTGGGTCTGCTCAAAGACCATTACAAGGCCGGTGCGCATCGCTTCATCGACAAGGACAGTGCCCGTCTCAAAGACGTTGCCACCCGGGCCCATGTGACCTTTGGCGGGCAACTGGGCGACATCCTGCAGGAGTGGGCGCTGCGACATGCCCAGGTGTCGCTGGGGCATTACTTCAACAATGCGCGAGTGCTGTTTTTCTCGGGACTGAAAAGCTACAAACTCGCCATGAGCATGTCAGAGTACACCGACAACCTGCGATTTGCCGACCCGATCAGCCAGCTCGGCATCCCCAAGCTTCTCACCAGCTTGCAAGCACTGCAGCTTTACGCCAGTGGAGCCCATTATGTGCGCGACTGGTCGTTGCCCGAAGCCCTGGCCAGTGGGCCGGTCAAGGAGTGGACCCGGTTCCTGTTGCGCAAGGCAGTGCAGAAGGCCACGGTGATCGTTGCGCCCATCCACGAACTTGACGAATGCGGGCTGGAGGAGTTGGCCGGAAAGACCTTGATCACATCAACCGTGAGCGACGATCGGCTGGCGCTGCTGGGCGCCAAGGGGGTCCACCTGGTGATTGACGGGGCACCGGTGCTGCACGGTCATACCCTGGGGCCGGACCTGTTTGACGCGATGATCGTCGCAGCCACCGGAAAGGAGCCGCAGCAAATCCACGAAGACGATTACCTGGAAATCATCACCGATCTGCAACTTGAGCCGCGCATTCTTTACCCCAATGGTTTCAAGCGGGTCAACCGCTTTGCGTTTGTGATTCACCCGCTGTCGCAGGAGTATTTCAAGACGGTCAAGCCGATTGACCTGCTGTCGCAGGTGTCACCCCCTGTGATGATGAATTCGCTTGAAAAAATCATGGCCTACGCGCCGCCGTTTGTGTATTCTCACATCAGCGGAATCGAATCGCCCAACGGTGTCCAGGCTGAAGGCTGGCTGATCTCGGTGGGCGGCACACCACGCGAGATCATGCGTCACAGCCCCGAGTTCACCTACCGCCGGCTGCTTGCTGCCGCCGACATGGCCAAACGCATGGGCGCGCAAATCATGGGCTTGGGTGCTTTCACCAAAGTGGTGGGCGACGCCGGTGTGACGGTGGCCAAACGCTCGCCGATTCCCATCACCACCGGCAACAGCTATAGTGCCTCAGGCGCGCTGTGGGCCGCGCACGACGCGCTGGAACGGCTCGACCTGCTGCCCAAACCGCAAGGCAAGCAACGCGTGCAGTTCAAGGCCATGGTGGTGGGTGCCACCGGAGCCATCGGCTCGGTGTGTGCACGTCTGATTGCCAAGGTTGCCACAGAGGTTTACCTGGTGTCACCCGAGACTGCCAAGTTGCTGGCGATCAAAGAGTCGATCCTGCAGGAGACGCCTGATGCGCAACTGTTTCTGTCAGCCCATGCTGATCGGGACATTGCCGACATGGACATGATCGTTACCGCCACCTCTGGCGCCGGCAAGAAGGTGCTGGACATCATGAAGGTCAAGCCCGGCTGCGTCATCACCGATGTGGCGCGACCGCTCGATCTTCCGGCCAGCGAGGTTGCCAAACGCCCCGACGTGCTGGTGATCGAGTCGGGCGAAATCCAGCTTCCGGGCGAGCAGGTCAAGATGAAGAACATCGGCCTGCCCAAGGGCGTGGCCTACGCCTGTCTGGCCGAGACGATTGTGCTTGCGCTCGAAGGCCGGTTTGAAAACTTCACCGTGGGCCGGGCCATCGAGTGGGAGAAGGTGCGCGAAATCTACAAGCTGGGCCTCAAACACGGCATGAAGCTGGCCGCCATCAGCGGCGTGAATGGACCGTTTTCTGATGAGGACATCGCCCGGGTACGCGAGCTGGCGCTTCAGGCGCGAGCAAAGTCCGTACCGATGGTCAAGCGTGTGCGTGGTTCCGGCGCTGCGCCGACCCGTGTCGCCGACCCGGCTGGCGTACCGGCCAGCCGCGTCAAACGCCGCACCGCCCGGCAACCCGCGCCCTGAGCCCGTGTTGTTTGCCTGATGTCTGCCATGTCCCTGCCATCGCGCTATTGGGCTGATCTGAGCCATCACGACTTTGCCCGCCTGCACGCCAGCGGCCTGATCCAGCGTAGCATCGCCGTGCTGCCAGTGGCTGCGACAGAGCAGCATGGCCCGCATCTTCCCTTGAGTGTTGACACGGTGCTGGTAGATGGCATCATTGCGGCCGCCCTGGCGCACCTGGCAGTCGATGTGCCTGTGTTGTTCCTGCCCACACAAGCGATTGGACTGAGTCCGGAGCATGCGCGTTTTGCCGGCACATTGACGCTCAAGAATGAGACAGTGCTGCGCTTGTGGACCGACATTGCTGAATCCGTGGCCGCTGCCGGTGTGAGCAAGCTGCTGCTGTTCAACTCGCATGGCGGCAATGTCAGCGTGATGGACTTGGTGGCGCGCGACTTGCGCGCCCGGTTGAGCCTGCTGGTCTATCGCTGCAGTTGGTTCGACCTGCCGTTGCGAGACGCTGTTGGCAATGATCTGGCCACCCAGTTCGACGCGCTTGAGCACCGCTTTGGCATCCATGCCGGCGCCATTGAGACATCGATGATGCTGGCCTTGCAGCCGCAGCGGGTGGATATGGCACAAGCGCGGGATTTTGCCTCCAGCGCGCAGCAGCGTGCCAAGCAGTTTGACATCATCGGCAACGGTAAGAGTGCCAAGTGGGGTTGGCAAATGCAGGACTACAACCGCTCGGGCGCAGTTGGCAATGCCTCATCGGCAGACGGCGAGAAAGGGCGGGCCTGGGTCGATGCAGCAGGGCGTGCACTGGCACAGGTCTTGGTCGAAATCGACCGCCTGCCTGCAGGCATGCTGGTGGATGGGCCCGAGCCGGCCGGACTTGGCTGAGAGGTCTGGGCGAGTGATGCGTGCCGGGTCGGTCGTCACCATGTGGCCACTGTGGCATTGAGTGCAGATGCTGGCCTACGACTTGTTTGCTCTTGGCGCAGCAGCGTGTTGGGCTGTCGGCAGTGTGACTTCGGTCACCCCGGCGCGCCACCTGGGTGCATTTGCTTTCACGCGCTGGCGCATGACGATGGTGGCGGTCATGCTGTGGCTGGTGGTGTGGTGGATGGATGGATGGCGTAGCTTTCAGCCGGCGTTTTTGTGGCCATTGGTGTTCAGCGGACTGGTTGGCATCTTTGTCGGAGACACCGCCCTGTTTGCGGCCATGAATCGCCTGGGCCCCCGACGTGCCGGTGTGCTGTTTGCCACGCATGCCGCTTTCAGTGCCGGCTTGGGTTTTGTGCTACTGAATGAGCGCATGAACCTGCAGGCCTTGGCAGGTGCGGTGCTCACACTGTCGGGTGTGATGATTGCCATCCTGTTGGGTCGCCACAAAGACGAGACGCATGCCTGGGAAGCGGATCGGGGGCATGTGGGACAAGGCGTTGCACTGGCGCTATTGGCCGCTTTGTGTCAGGCGTTGGGCTCGCTGATCGTCAAGCCCGTGATGGCGCAGGCGCTCGACCCGGTGTTGGCGTCGGCGGTTCGGGTCACCGCCTCGGCGCTGGTCCACGGCGCGTTGTTGCTGATCGGTTTGCCGGTGGCGCGCGCGCAGTCAGCACCCACGCTGCGGGTATTGGCACAGACCGGTCTCAATGGATTCATCGCCATGGGGGTGGGCATGACATTGGTACTGCTGGCGCTGGAAAAGGGCGACATCGGCATGGTCGCCGTGTTGTCTTCTGTGTCCCCCATCCTGGTGTTGCCGCTGCTTTGGTTGCAACTCGGACGCGCACCAGCGCCAGGCGCCTGGCTGGGCTCGGTGCTCACAGTGGCTGGCACCGCCTTGATCCTTTGGCGCTGAGAGCCTTCCGGCCTGACGCGGGGCCGCTCAGTCGCCGCTAGAGTCGCACACCTAAGAATTGCTGCGATGCAACAAAAACACTTGCAATCGATTTCGGCGTCCCTATAATTCGCTTCATGTTGCACTGCAGCATAACCCTGTAACGCATCGAAACCCACTGTATCAACGCATTTGTCTTTGAAAGGACACCACCATGTTTATCACCGTCGATCAAATCACTTCCGCCAACAAAGCCAACCTTGAAACCGTCAAGGGCCTGTCTGGCAAGGCGTTTGCCTCCTTCGAAAAAATGACCGAATTGAACCTGGCCGCTGGCCGGGCCGTGATGACCGAGTCTTACGAGCATGTGCAGAGCTTGTTGGCCGCCAAGGACTTGCAGCAAGTGATCGCGCTGCAGTCCGGCCTGGTAGCCCCGGGCGCTGAAAAGGCTGCAGCCTACGGCCGCCATGTGTATGGCATCTTTGTCGAAGCCAGTGCCGAACTGACCAAGGTGCTGGAAGGCAAGGCCGCAGAGGGCCAAAAGGCGATGACCCAAGTGATGGACAACATGGCCAAGAACGCACCCGCCGGCACCGAGTCGGCCATGGCTGTGCTCAAGAGCGCCCTGACATCGAGCCAAAACGCGATTGACTCCGCCCAGGCGGCAGCCAAGAAAGCCATGGCCCTGGCTGAGAGCAGCGTAGCGACAGTGACCGAGCAGGCGCTGAGCGCTGCGGCTGCGGTGAGCAAGAAGGCCTGATCGGATTGCCACT